>Ga0134128_10000689_pt1 | contig 46081 bp, 38 predicted proteins | sample KB31754_FD_96462 | JGI IMG/M metagenome (GOLD analysis project Ga0134128, IMG submission 96462) | Terrestrial soil microbial communities with excess Nitrogen fertilizer from Kellogg Biological Station, Michigan, USA - KB3-175-4 | ecosystem: Environmental > Terrestrial > Soil > Unclassified ...
CCCCTCCCCTTCGCCGTTTACTGTCTGTACTCATCCGCCTTGCTTTTCGCAGCCGCGCGGCGCAAGCTCAACACATCGCAATCGGAGTTTCACCGGTCTTTGGCAGGCCCAGCAAAATGCCCGGGAAAACGAACGACAAAGCGCCCAGCACCGTAACGAAGCCCGCTCCCTTTGCGGTTGCCCAGCCGGAAATCCCCGGTGTTCCTCGCACAAAAACCGCCGCAGCCGCGCAACGCCAAAAGCTTTACGCGCTAACAACAGGCGGCGCTTCGCTTGTAATCCTGCTTGTTGTAGCCATTTGGTGGGCGCGCGCTTCAACGCGTGCCGCGCGTTCCGACCCCATTGCCGATGCGCCCGTGAGCACCGCTCCCGTCGTGCAGCCCGTTACATTGACGCCGAAATTGCCCGTGGCTCCGGGACAAATAGCCACCACCGACCAGTTATCGCGCCCCTGGTCGGCGCAAAAATTTGCGTACCGCAACACGCCCAGCGATAGTTTTCCTGCAATGGTGGTCCGGCTTCCGGGGAACGCATACTGGGCCTTCTCGCTCCGCTCTCCGTACGGCACATGTGATCTGGAATTCGTCACAGATACGGAAGAACTGCGCAGCAAATACCATTTTTCCGCGGCCCACCCTATGGTCGTTGACCCCTGCACCCACACGCTCTATGACCTCACCAGATATGGCAGCGGACCCAACGGCCTGGTTCGCGGAGCGATCGTGGCCGGCACGGGAATTCGCCCGCCCCTCGCCATCGAGGTTCGAATCAATGGCCGGCAAGTGATTGCTTCCCGCGTGGAAAAGCAGTAATTGACCCCTCTAACCAGATATACCTCTAGGGACTTGAGCCTCTTTGTCGCAGGGCCATCCCAAACGTTTTCTGTGAAGGGTGGGTGTTTGCCTTTGTGCTGGGTCACCCTGGGATTCAATACTTAAGGTCTGCTCATCGCTTGGCTCGATGAACGTTCCTAGGCCATAATCCCATGCGCCCTGCGCGTGCCCGCGCATCGCCCCGTTTCATGTGCGCGCGCGGATGGGAATCACGCAGTCGCCCAATGTTGCCCGGCACGAGAAAATCGCGTCTCACGGAACGCGCTTCCGTCCATCTGGACATGGCACGCGGCGTCGCGGCCCTCGCCGTTCTCGTCGGCCACGTTCGCGGACTCTTCTTTGTCGAGTATCACGATCTTTCCCACCACTCGCCCGTGGTTTCGGCGTTTTATGCCGCGACAGCTCTCGGGCATCAAGCCGTTGTCGTTTTCTTCGTGCTGAGCGGATTCTTCATTGCCTCAAGCATCGCCGACTCATTCGAGCAGGGCAAATGGTCATGGGCCGCCTATCTCATCAACCGGATCACGCGCCTCAGCCTCGTATTGATCCCCTCGCTGATTTTGTGCTGGATCCTCGATCGTATCGGCATGGCCATGGCTGCCACCGCCCCGCTTTACCACGAGGCCGTAGCAAATATGTTTGCGCAGAGCGTCGCCAGCCTCGAGACGATCCGTAATTTCGCCGGAAATTTATTTTATCTTCAGGGAATTCTGGTCGAACCCTTCGGCTCGAACGCGCCACTATGGAGCTTGAGTTACGAATTCTGGTATTACATTATTTTTCCGCTGGCCGTGTGCGCCCTGGTCAAGCGCTATCGCCCCTCGATGCGCCTTGCTTATCTGGTGCTGGCGATTCTCGCCACGTGGTTCGTGGGCTACACCATCGCATTGTATTTTCTGATCTGGCTTCTGGGAGGGGCTATCGCGATTTCCCGTGCGGTTAAATGGTCCCCTGTGCGATTCTCCGGAGCCATGACTGCGATGACGATTCCATTTGTCGTGGTCCTCGGACTCAGTGTCGCGCATCCATTGAATTCTCCTTTTCTGATGGACGCAATCGTCGCGCTGGCATTCGGCTTGTGGATTTACGCGGTTGTCGAAGCGCCTGACAAATCGATGCCCGCTTTTTATGCCAAGCCAGCCCGCCTGTTCGCGGGTTTTTCTTACACGCTTTACTTGACGCACTTTCCTATCGTTTTTCTGCTCCGCTCGCGCATCATTGGCTCGCGCATCTGGAATCTGACCCTCCTTCATTTTATATACGCACTCCTGATCACCGCCGTCGCCACGGTTGTCGCGTATCTTCTGGCGCTCGGGACGGAAACAAAAACCGCAGGGGCGCGCCGCAAAGTCATGTCTCTCTTCCCGTCCACACGCGGTCGCGCCCCCGCCAAACCCTGAGATTCGCGACACCTGTACTTGCCGCAAAACAAAAACCGCCCCGCCAGAAATGATCCGGCGGAGCGGTTCGCTGTCAAACGACCAGTTTCGCAGCCGATTCGTGATTTTTTCCTATTCCGTCGCGGGCGTCAGCAACTCCACCCGGCGCGCGACGATTTCCGGCTGATTGGTTTGCTGGTCCACCAAAATAAATCCGACCACGCGCAACTTCATCGGCTGCGTCCCCGTGAGCGCCGAGAGCCGGCTCAAGTTGACGAGGTTCGTGAAGTTCGTCGTGATCACGGTCACCGGTTGCGGCAGCAACACACCCGCGAGGAAGTTATCATTCAACTGAAAGCTCCCCGCATTTCCGGACTGTATCTGCGTGCTGCCTGGAACCCAATCGCCCTGCTGCCCTTGCCGTTCTAGCACCACACGATGCACGGTGAGCGTCTGCGAATTCGCCGTCCCGTTCAAGGCGCCGCCGATTCCCACGCGCTGCCCGGGCGCCAGCGTGGTATTGCTGAACAAAAGCGACGTCAGCGGATTGTGGAAGTCCGCGATGTAATACTTTTCCGAACCATTGAGCGCGAGCGGATTGATTTGGCCGCTGGGCGCGGTCGAAGAGAGATCCGGCAATTCCGTGCGCGTGTACACACCAATTTGGGTCGCCGGACTCGGACTCGCCGGATTCACGAACGTGATGAGTCCGCCGAGAAAGAAATGATCCTGCGAAACGATTTCGACTTCGTCTGCGTCGATCCCGTGGGTCACGGGGTCAATTTTCCCGGAGAGTTCCACGATGGAGTTTGTCGTCAAGTCCGCAAGCGAACCGCCGTCATCCCACTGGGTCTGCGCGTTTGTCGTCACGTTCCACTGGCGGCTGTGAATTCCCTGCACCGTGAACGCCGACGAACTTGTGTCCACGCTCACCACTCCTGCGCGAAAGTCATCGATTTCCGCTCCGGAATCATCCGCGGTCAGCCCGCGCACATCAAACGTCGGATTAATCGTGCCGGTCACTTGCCCATTGGCGGTTTGAATCGTCTGCCATAAATCCAGATCAATCAGCAATCCCACCAGATCGTTTTGATCGACAAGCAACGGCTTCGCCAACTGTACTGTCACCGAAAAAGTTGCCGGCGTCGCGTTGATAGAATTCAATGCGGGAGGTGACTGCGTTGTATCCAGAAATCCGATCACCGGAGTCGAGCCGGTAATCGTCACGCTTGTGTAGGTGCCCAGCGGCACGCTGTCCAGATCGATCAAGTCGTGCAATCCGTCGAGCTTGGCAAAATCCATGCTCACCGGATTCGTCAACACCGACAACGATCCTCCCGAATTGTTGACCGTCACACCTGTAATCAACACCTGAAACGAAACCACGCTGGGCAGCGAAGCCGGAGCGTCGGTGCCGATCGAAAACACATTGCCCATCTGAGGCGGCGGAGGCGTCGAGGTCATCGAACCCGCGTTACATCCGCTTATCACAATCAGCAAAATTCCTGCAACGAACACACCAATACTCTTCTGGATTCGCATCCCTTTTCTCCTAATTCACCCCAGAACGCAAAAAACAATTGCCAGCGAAACTCTGCACACTCTAAAGACACATGCCGAAATGAGGCTATCTATGAGAGCAATTTAGGTGCACTGAACTCTCGCCCATACGAAACACCGCCCGCCGCGAAAAGTTGCGCTTTATCCTCCGAGGCTCCACGTCTCGCCTGTGTAGCTCAGGCCTGCGCTGACACAGGAAGGGCCGGCGGCGGCGTACTTGCGACGCCTGACCTGAGGCTTTTCCGCACCCCAACTCGACACCTCACTACGGCAAAAGGCAGCCCTGCCCTCCGAAGCCGCATCAAAAAAATGTACAGGCCTTCGCAACGCAATATCAACGTGCAGCCACCAGTTCCTTCGGATTTGGTTGCATCCATGCCGCTGAATGCGGAAAATGATACAGGGGGGAATAAAAATGAGCAGAACGAGAACGGCTCTTTTCCTTTCGCTGGTGACGCTCGCCGCCCTCGCCCTTGGTTGCGCGAGAAAAGCCGACGACGCACAGTTGGCCACCACGATCAAGGCGCAGATGTTTTCTGACCCGCAAACGAAGGATTCGGGCTTGCAGGTCGCCGTCAAAGATGGCGTCGTCACGCTCTCCGGCACGGTCTCCAGCGACGCCGCCCGCTACGAAGCCTACAAACTCGCCACGACCACTCCTGGCGTCACGAAAGTAAATGACCAGACAGTGGTGCAAGCTCCAACGCAAACCGCCGAAGCAACGCCTCCTGTCGCCGCCCCAACCCCGGAGGAAACACCGGCGCCGGTTGCCGCGCCGGAGCATCGCAGTTCGCGTAACAGCCGCCGGGAGCGCGCTGAACGCACTCGCGAGGCAAATGCTCGCCGCCATCGCGAAGCTGAGGCTCGCAACGCCGCCACACGCAGCGTAGACGCGCGCGACGCCGACCACCGCGACCAGGACCGGAGTCGAGATCAATCCTCCGCCGACGCTCAGAGAGACGCGCAACAATCAGCCCAGCCTCCAGTCGCGGCAGCGCCACCCGTTGAGGCTCCTGCTCCGCCGCCTCCGCCGCAACCTCTGACAGCGACTTTCCCTCCGGGCACCACGGTCGAAGTCCGCACCGTCGATCCCGTCGACACCTCCGTCAATCATGTGGGCGACGAATTTCAAGCGACGCTCGCGGAACCGCTCACTTCCGCCGGCGTGGTTGTGGTTCCCGCAGGCACGAACATTTATATGCGCCTCACTGCAGCGCAGTCCTCCGGCCAATATAAAGGCCGCAACGAATTGCAGCTGCAACTCGTGCGCCTCGAATTCCATGGCCGGCAATACACTGTCGTCTCGGATCCGTACACGGAAGCCGGAAAGTCGCGCGGCAAAAATACCGCGGAAAAAGTCGGCGGTGGCGCGGCGATTGGCGCCATCATCGGGGCGATCGCTGGAGGCGGAAAAGGTGCGGCCATCGGCGCGGGTGTTGGTGGAGCAGGCGGTGGCGTCTACCAGGGGGTATCAAAGGTGAAACCGCTGCGCATCCCGTCCGAAACGAGACTCGATTTTCGCCTCAATCAACCCCTCAACGTAACCTACATGCCACGTCATCGCGACGCGCCGTAGCGCGCAGTTGGTCGTGCAGGTACGCTTTCTGTGAAGGGGCGGTTGCTTAGTCGTGTCCTGTGCCGCGGTGAAAGCGAAAGCAAAACTCAGGGCCACTGCTGCAATGAAAATCCTCATGGATTCTCCCTCCTCAAGCGGATTGGGAGCGGGGCTGCCCTATGGATACCACCTTCCCGCCGGCATTAAAGCCAAAAGATAACGCAAAGGCTTATCTGCATTACGCGCCGCTCACGCACCCACCGCGAGCGTCTGATCCGGGTTGTTGACCACTGCTCCCATTCGATTCGAGCCTTCTCCCCAGCGTTTTCTCAACCAGCGATTCATCGGTTCCGAGAAAAACCGCGCCACAAGTTCACCCAGAATTCCCGCAAGAATCACCGTCACAATGAAAAGCGCTGGTATACCGCGCGATGGCTTCCCGTAGGCCAGGAAAATCTCGAACAGCCCGTACACCACAAACATGTGCGTCAAATAAACTTCATAGCTCCTCTGCCCCAGCCACAAAATAGGACGCGCTATCCATGGACCTTTGCGCCTAGTTTGCGCGACGGCAACAATCACCATGCACGTCCCCAACGCCAGCACGCTCATGTCCAGCCCCGCATTCCCGAGCACTCTGTGCGCAAAGCCCAGCACCCAAATCATCACCATCGCGCCGCTCACTTGCATGAGAAGCAGCCCCCGACGCCCGAAGCGCAGTTTCGGGAGCAGAATCGCCGTCAAACAGCCAAGCGCAATCGCGTCCATCCCGCCCAGATAGGACACTTCGGACCACGTAGCGCTTCCCTGCGCGAATATCGTGCGCGCAAACGGCCCCAGTACAATTAGCGTCCCGAGCAACGCGATCAGCAATTTCCCGCGCCCCAGCCACCGGCAAACCAAGGGAAAGAAAAAATAAAAAGTCTCTTCGACAGAGAGCGACCACAGCACATACCAATTGCCCGGAAAACTCCCGTGGTGCGCGCGGAGCAATAAATTCATGCGGAACGTCAGCGCCGCGAATAAGGCCGAACCCAAACCACCCGGCACGATGAAGTTCTTGACTTGCGCGAGATCGAAAACGCTCAGCACACCCAGCAGCAAAATCAGCAACGGAGCGATGCGCGCGAACCGCAGCAGATAAAAATCGCGCACCCGCACACTCGACAAAGTTCCCCATCGCCGCAGGGTCGTCGAAGTAATCAGAAATCCCGACACGGCAAAAAATATCTGCACGCCGCGCTGCCCGTTCCAAACGAAGTCATTGAGCAAGCGGTGCGGCAGCGCATGGCCGTATGGAATCTTCGCGATCACCAGGCGCATGTTGACGTGATTCAACAGCACGAAAAGAATCGCGAGCCCTCGCAACAGGTCAATCCCATCGACTCTGTTCCAGCTGTGCGCTCGTTCGCCAGCGGAATTCGCGTTCATCCCCATATCATCCCAGCAATCAAAACATTTTCGCGAGGATTTCTCGCGCCGCTGCTCGCAAATGACAAGGCTCGCTCGAATCTTTGTCCCGTGCGAATCTCGCTCCGTAACTCCGCGGCCATCTCGCACAGTTCGCCACGCATCGAACTACCTACCCTGCCCCAGCGGAATCTTGCTGGCTAGAGGTGCATTCGAAATCACGTCTGCCGATATAGGGCATCATTCATCATGCATACTTCTGAAATTATTCAGGCGTGGGGCAAAATTCTCAGGGGTCAGCGCCCGTCTCTCTCCATAGAAATCACGCGCGAGTGCCCTTTGAGATGCCCCGGCTGTTACGCCTACGATCCTGCTCATCTCGGCGGCGGACAAACGTTGCGCGACTTAAACGATCGTCGCGGAGAAGCTCTCGTCGAGGGCGTTCTCGAAGTCGTGGAGCGGCTCAAACCCTTGCACTTGTCTATCGTCGGCGGCGATCCGCTGGTTCGTTATCGCGAGCTCGAATCGCTTCTTCCCCAGCTGCTCGCTCGTGGAATCCACGTGCAGATCGTCACCAGCGCCTTCCGCCCCTTGAGCGACGGATGGGCCACCCTGCCGCGCCTGCACATCGTCGTTTCCATTGACGGCTTGCAACCCGAACACGACGCTCGTCGCGCTCCCGCCACTTACGCTCGCATTCTGAAAAATATCACGGGGCAAAAAATCACCATTCATTGCACGATCACCGGTCAGATGATGAAACGCCCCGGCTACCTGCGCGAATTTCTGGAATTCTGGACGCCTCGCCCCGAAATCAAAAAAGTGTGGTTCAGTATGTTCACTCCACAGATCGGCGACGACCTTCCCGAAATTCTCTCGCCGACTGAGCGCGCCCACGCGATTGCCGATATGTTGCAATTGCGAAAACAATATCCCAAGCTCGACATGCCCGAGGTGGTGATCCGGCAATTTTCCTCGCCGCCAAGCCGTCCCGAAGACTGCATTTTTGCGCTCACAACCACAACTTTCTCGGCCGACCTGCAAACGCCCATAACTCCCTGCCAATTCGGAGGCCATCCCGACTGCTCGCGCTGCGGATGTTTCGCGTCGATGGGCCTCGCCTCGGTGGGAGCTCACAAATTCGCCGGCGTAATCCCCGTCTCGGCAATCTTTAAAGCCTCGCTGAAAATCGGCCACGGCCGCGCGAACCCACCGAAGCTCCCAAACAATCGCGCACCCAAGGAAACAGTCCCGGTCCTGCAGGCTGACCCGTGCGTCCACCACGAAGCAAGCAGAAACTAAATTTGTTTGAAGTGGTTCGGAGCTTGGGTCGACCCCGACGCAAGCGCGCTCGGCTCCACCACGCGATTAACGCCCTGTTCCGAAGCTCCTGCAACAAGAAAGTTGACATCTACACTCTATATATGTAGACTTATGCCATGAAAGCTCCCCGAATCTCGCCTCAAACCCTTCGCGTCCTGGAACACTTCGCGGAACGCCCCTCCACCTGGCGTTACGGTTATGAATTGAGCCGTGAAACGGCGCTTAAGTCCGGCACTCTTTATCCCATCCTCATGCGCCTGGCCAAGTATTCCCTGCTCGAAACCAAATGGGTCGCCACTCACGACGGGGTCCCTCCGCGGCACACCTACCGCCTGACTCCCAGCGGCCTTGCACTGGCTCGAACATCACTCGCGCAAAGTCGTTCACTCAGAAAATCTCGTAAGCTCGCGTTGTCAGGACGCGAAGCGTGATGCCGAAGACATATCTTCGCCGGTTCGCAATTTTGCTCTTGCGCACGGCAATTGGAATCGCACCCCGCGACACGCTCGATTGGGGCAACGCGATGCTCAGCGAACTGAGCTGCATGGAGGGAGACTGGGCCGCTCTGCGATGGGCCGCGGGCGGTGCGTGCGTTCTCGCGAAACACGCCTTGCTGTCCGTTGTCATTCCAGGCAACCACCCGCAGACCGTCTCTGGTCCCGGAGATCTTTTCGCCAAGGAGAATCCCATGCGCAAAGCCACTTTGAGCATCATCGCAGCGTGCGCCGCCGCGTCTTTCTTGTTCTTGCTGGCGCCGGCATTTCGACAAGGGTTCGCCGTTTCCCAGATGCAGTGGCATGCGATGACGACGCATTCCTGGCCTCCGCCGACCTCCACAGCTCTGAAAACTCTGACGCAGCAGGCGGGGAAGAATCACGACGCCGACGCCCTGGCCTTCGTCGCTCTCCGCACCTCGAATCAAACCGAGAGCGCCAGGCTGGCGGACGAGGCCGTGCAACTCGATCCAAACCTCGTTTGGGTTTACGCCATGGTTGCCCCGAAGCCCTCCGAGGCTGATGAGTGGATCAGGAAGCTTGAGCAGTCGGATCCACAGAACGCGCTTCCACACTTCATCGAAGCGGAAAATATTGACATCACACAATCACTCAGCGGGAAGGCTTCCCACACACAGGAAAATCCGGCGTGGCAGACCGCGATGGCTTCGGCATTTCGCTCCGCGAAACTCGATGACTATCACGATCAGCTCAAGGCGCTCGACCGCAGGGTCGCCACTCGCTACGGCTTTAACGATCCATATGAAGTGCTCGGCGGTGAGTGCAACCCCTGCTGGCCAAGCTACTTGGCCTGGGATGCTTCCCGTTATGCGAAGTCGACGCTTGAATTCGGCAAAGCATTGGAAGCACACGGAGATCGGAATGGCGCGTTGAAAAAATACCTGGCTGTCGCGCGCTTCGGCCAAATGATGACGCCCGACGGCGATTTTCTGATGGACCGAATCTTTAGCCTCGTCGTGAACCGCCCCCTCAAGGAGGACTACCAAAGACTCGCGTCGCTATACCAAAAGCAAGGCGAAAACGAGCAAGCCGAACTCTACGCACTTCTCGCGCGAAAGATCGCTCAAAGCGAAGAAGATTATCGTATTTTGGCGCGGCAAGAAGCCGCCGGCAATGCTGTTACCCGTTGGAACGCCTCAGTTGTCCAGACATCCGGACTCTTGATGCCCGTTTCGGCGGCTCTCTTGCTGATTTGCGCGCTGGCCGTCGTCGTGAGAAACAGATCCCTACGCCTCAGGACACTGCACGCCGGTCGAGGAACGCTTGCGCTCGGTCTGTGTGGCGCCGTCGGACTGCTCGTCTCCAGCACCATTCTCTACGTGAGTTACCGACCTTATGCGGAGATTTTCCAGCAGTTCGTCCGCACGGGAAATGATCGCCAAATTCCGGAATTCACGGAATTTCTGAGTTACACACAGACGCCTCTCGGAGCACACGGTTTTCAGAATCAGGCCAATTTTGTGTTCTATTTCTGGTTCGGCGTCGGCGCGCTCTCCGTGATTGCGCTCTTATTCGTGCTCATCCGTCATATCGCGCACCACCACCGAGCCGCCGTCACGACATAGGTCTTGTTGGCGCGCTCTTGCGCCCCTGATTCCCTCTTCTGCTTACATTAATTGGCGCGGGCCGCTGTGCGGCAGCTCGACGCCGCTTTGCCGGGTACCCAGGCCGAGTCCCGCCGCACACGCTTGCGTTCGCGCAATCGCTTACCTTACGATAGCTCCCTGATTCTCACGGCAATCATTCGCGGCGCACAATAAAATGCTCGGGCAGACGATTTCGCACTATCGGATTATTGAAAAACTCGGCAGCGGAGGCATGGGCGACGTTTACCGCGCCGAAGACACGCGTTTGGGCCGCATGGTGGCGCTGAAATTTCTGTCGGACGATTTGCGGCGCGATCCGCTTGCTCTGGACCGCTTCGAGCGGGAAGCGCGCGCGGTCTCAGCTCTGAATCATCCCGGCGTTTGCGTTCTCTACGATATTGGGGATTACGAAGGGCGACGTTTTCTCGTGATGGAATTGCTCGACGGGCAAACGCTCCGCGAACGCATCGGCGGGAAGCCGCTGCCGAATGACGTTCTGCTGGACCTGGCGATTCAAATCGCGGACGCGCTGGACGCGGCGCATTCGCGGGGCATCGTTCATCGCGACTTGAAGCCAGCCAATATTTTCGTCACCACGCGCGGGCAGGCGAAGATTCTGGACTTCGGCCTGGCGAAGCAATCACTGGGGCGCGCAATCGGCGCGGTCGGCGCGATTGCAAATATGCCGGCCAATGATGTGACGACTGACAACATGCTCACGACTCCCGGCTCGACGCTCGGGACGGTTTCTTACATGTCGCCGGAGCAAGCGCGCGGCACGGAGCTTGACACGCGCTCCGATTTATTCAGCTTTGGGGCGATTCTTTACGAAATGGCCACCGGCCAACCCGCATTCCCCGGCAATACGCCCGCCGTGATTTTCGACAATATTCTGAATCGCATGCCGGCGGCGCCAAGCGAACTGAATCCCAATCTGCCCCCGAAGCTTGAAGAAATTATCGGCAAGTCGCTCGAAAAAGATCGCGATTTGCGTTATCAAACCGCCGCCGAGATGCGCGGAGATCTGAGGCGTTTGAAACGCGATACGGATTCCTCGCGCGTCGCGACGCCGCAAGGCGCGATTCCTTCAGCTTCGGGAACGACTTCTGTTGCTGCGCAACCCAGCGGCGGCTTTTCGCGCAAATCCTCGGCGCATGTTGCGGCGGCCGCGCCTTCGGCGCAATCAATTGAAGTATTGCCGCCCCGGAAATCCAACGGGCTGAAATGGGCTGTGATCATTGTGGTGATTCTGATTGCGATCACGCTGGGCGCGGCCGGAATGCACTTCTGGCATCGGAGCATGCCCACGATGGGGATGTCTGAGGTCACTCTCTCGTTCCAGCAGATGGCGATTTCGCAACTCACGAGCTCCGGCGATGTTGGGCCCGCGGCCATCTCGCCTGATGGGAAATGGCTCGCCTATGTGGTTAACGAGAAGCAGGAGTCGGTGTGGATCAAACAGATGGCTACCGGAAGCGTGATCCAAGTGCTTCCGCCGAGCGACACGGCTTACGGTGACGGTGCGCTGGCGTTCTCACGCGATGGAAATTATTTGTACTGCGTTGCCCAGCCGAAGGGAGGCACCCGCATCCTGGAACAGATCCCGTCGGTGGGTGGCGCGCCACGCACAATTCTTTCGGATATTGACAGCGGCATCAGTTTTTCGCCCGATGGCCGACAAGTTGTCTTTGTTCGCAATTCGAGCAAGGGTGCGACATCGTCCCTGATGATTGCCGACGCGGACGGCTCAATTGTTCATTCGATCGCAACAGTTCACGATCCCGCCTCGTTCGGATCGGGCGGCAACGGCGGGGGGCCCGCATGGTCTCCGGACGGACAGCGGATCGCGACCAGTTTTCTGCCCGGGTTTTTCGAGCGCGCGATTGCAGAGACGGTTAACGTTTCCGATGGCAAGCAAACGCCTTTGGGAAACACCAAATGGAATGCACTGCGGCAGATGGTCTGGCTGCCCGATGGCTCTGGAATCGTGACCGAGGGTAGCTCGAAGGACGATTCGGGAGTTTCATCGCAAGTGTGGGAAATCAGCTATCCTGACGGCGCACCGCACAAAATCACTAATGATCTAAACTTTTATGCGGACACCAGCATGACGAGCGACGGCTCTAAACTCGTCACCATCCAGGCGGCCTTTCGTTCCAGCCTGTGGCTGATGACCGGCAACATCGGCAAACTGGCGAAGGCTGCGCCACGCGACATTTCGCCGGACAGCGACAGGGCGCAGGGCTTTTTCGGAACATCCTGGACGCCGAAAGGGGAAATTATTTTCGGCTATGCCTCTCCGGGACAGATCGGATTGACGAAAATTTCTCCCTCGACTGGAGAATCTCAGGACTTGAACACGGGTTCCGGGTTGGCCGCCGGACCGTCAACCTGCGGGGCCGCAGGATTTTTCGTCTTCATGGCGCGCGGGGGCCTGATGCGCGCAGACAACGACGGCGGAAACTTGAAACAGCTTACACAAGATCCGGTCGAGTTCCCGGCGTGCACGCCGGACGGCAAGACCGTCTTTTACGATCGTGTCGACAATGGCAAAACTCACCTCTGGCGCATCGGGACGGACGGCCAGGACGCGAAGCAAATCAGCGACAAGGGCTACACTGAACCCGCTATTTCGCCCGACGGGGCGCGTGTCGCCGTCTGGAATTTCGCAGATACGCCGAAACTGCAACTCATCATCCTCGATGCGGCGACAGGGGCAGTTCAGGAGACTTATGAACCGGTCAAATCGCTCTCGTTGAGCGAAGGGCAAAGCCGCATGGCGTGGGCCGCGGACGGGCGCGGAATCATCTTCATCATTGACAATCCAGTCTCCAATGTATCGAATCTGTGGGAACAGCCGTTGGGCCGCCCGGGAAGCCAACCGCAGCCGCCAAAGGAAATCACGAATTTCACCTCTTTGCAGATATGGTCGTTTGCTTTCTCGCAGGATGGAAAACAATTGGTATTGGCGCGCGGCCGGTCGTCAGCCGACGCTGTAATGCTCTCGCATTTCCACTAGAACTGAAAGAAGAGGTCGTTGCCGCTTATTTTTTCGCAGCGTATGGCTGCGCTCCGAGGAAGCGCAGCGAGACGTAAGGTTCACTTCCAGCATCGGCGCTCACCGCAGACGCGTGATTATTATTCACGGCGCAACGCACGATTGCAGGCGGCAGAATTCGACGATGCGCGCCTCAGCCCAAAAACGCTGCTCGCCGCTTTCCCGCGAAATGAACGCACAGTGCCCGCCATACTGCGTGGCTTCCAATTCCAAATGAGGATTCGCATTCAGATCCACGGTATCAAATGAGCGGAACGGAATCATCGGATCGTCCCGCGAAATCAGCAAAAGCGCGGGCACGCGAATTTGCGCGAGCATCCCGAGCGCGCTCGACCTCTCGTAATAATCGTTCGCGTCGCGGAACCCGCAGAACTTCGCCGTGATCGCGTCGTCGAATTCGCGCACGGTGCGCACCCGTTCCATTCCATTCAACGGAAATTTCCCCGGAAACAGCGCCGCCTTCGCGCGCATGCGCCTCTTTAGCCGCCTGACGAAATGATGTTCGTAGATGCGATTCTTGGGCAAGTCAATCGCGTCCGCGCACGCCCCCAAATCCACCGACGGGCAAACCCCAACCACGGCCCGCAATTCCGGCGGCGCGGCGGCGCCAAATTCCGCCGCCATTTTCAGCACCAGATTCCCGCCCATCGAAAATCCGGCCACAAACACTTCCGGCACGCAATCTTTTTCGATCAGCTCGAGCGCCACCGCGCGAACGTCGCAGCTCAACCCGGAGTTGTAAAGCGTCGGCGTCAAATCCTCCGTGGCGCCGCAATTCCGCTGGTTCAGGCGCAGGACGCTGAATCCCGCCTCGAAAGCCTTGTCCGCCGTGCCTCGGATGTAACTCGAATCGCTCGAGCCTTCCAGGCCGTGCAGCAGCACCAGCGCGGGATGCCGCGAAGGCTCGCTTTGCCAATGACAGTCGGCGCGCACGCGCGTCCCCGGCTCCGTTTTGAATAATCGCGCCTGCGTGGGTGGCAAATGAGGGAACGTCCGCGGCCAAAATGCCGCGGCGAGCGTCATCAAATGAGGATTGCGCAACAGGCCGAGAGGCTCAAATTTCCGCATCTTTAACAGCGTACGTTACCGCTGCTCGACACGCAACCGCTGCCACCGTCCGTTACCTTCAGCCGGGACGGCTATTCTTGCCGCCGCGAAGGACAATTCGGGCGTTGCGGATTGACCACCGACAATCATTAACAAGAGTATCGAACCCACTTTAAATGAGTGGCTCATCCGCGCTCTTCCTGCTTCTTTAAACACTGCTGCGGGTCATCGCTGCAAAGCGCCGGACGCGTTACCACGGAAGATATCGAAGCCAGTGCATCTTCGCCCAGAGGAGGACGAGGCCGACGAGGAAGCCGAGGGCGGCTTGATATTCGCGATTGCGCCGATAGAGTTGCGGGGAGAATTGGGGAGATGATTCACGCGGCGGCTGCGGCGCGGAACGAAGGCGCGGCCAGAAGAGTGGGACGCGAGCGGCGTAGTCGACGAACGCGTCGCCGTAATGCGCGCGCAGTTCGCCTTCTTCGCGCTTCATAACCGCCGGATAAAACAGAGCGAGATGGGCGGCGACAATGATTGCGGCCCAGAGCGAATCTCCGGCGGCGACGAATCCCGCGGCCAAAATCACGCTGCCGAAATACAGGGGATTGCGGGTGAAAGCGTACGGACCGCTGACGGCGAGGGCTTCATGTTTGCGGAGATAGCCGGCGGCCCATGCGCGTATGCCGATTCCGAGCGCGCCGACCAGAGCGCCTATCGCGAGCGAGCGTGAAGTGGGCCGCGCCAAAAGCAAATACGCAAGGGCTACGGGATAGCCGATGCGAACGCGCCAGCGAATCCAGAAATTTGTGGCGGCGGGCGTCATGGAGTTTTCAGGCGGCGGGCGATTGCGTCGAGGACCTGCTCGACGTTGATGGAGAGCATCGACGGCGCGGGAGTTTTGCCGCGGCGGTACGTGGTTCCCTCGGGCGAAGCGTTGCGGACCACGATATCGTGTTTCGAGAACGGGCCGTTGCGAGCAGGGTCGGTGGGACCGTAGAGGCCGACGACGGGCGTGCCCAACGCGGAGGCAAGATGCAACGGGCCAGTGTCCGCGGCGACTACAAGTTTGGCGCGGCGCAGGAGCGCGATCAATTGCGGCAGATCGAATAATTCGACCAGCGGTTCGGGCGAGCCGGCGGTTCCCTGGACGAATTCGGCGAGAGCGCGTTCACCGGGGCCGAAACTGATCACGCCGCGCCAGCCGTAACGATCAACGAGGGCGCGATGGAGCGCGCCGTAACGTTCGGCGGGCCAGCATTTGGAGGCCCAGCCACCTCCCGGCGAAAGAACAAAAAAATCATCGATGGCGTGCGCGGTCAGGATGCGGTCGACGTGCTCGCGAGCTTCGCGTGAAGTGGGCAGCCAGAAACGAACTTCTTCCGCGTGCGCGCCGATGCTTTCGACGAGTTCGATATTGTGCTCGACTTTGTGAAGGCGCTGCGGCGTTACTTTTTCCGTGTACACAAGAGCCGCGGCTGGTTCGCGCGCATAATTCGCGCCGAAGCCGACGCGACGTGCTGCTCCGGAAAGCCGCGCGAGAATTGCGGAACGATAGAGAGACTGCAAATCGAGCGCGATGGTGTAGCGCGCGGCGCGCAGTTGACGAACGGTCGCGAGCACGTTGCGCCAATTGCGGCGGTCGATTGAAATTATTTTCGTCGCGTCGGGATTGCCTTCTAGAACCGGCGACCATTTTGAATCGACGAGCCAGTCAATTTGCGCGCGCGGAAAAGATTGGCGCAGCGCGGCGACGGCGGGAAGCGTGTGCACGATGTCTCCGAGAGCGCCCATGCGGAGTATGAGAAAGCGCTCGTCAGCCATGGGATGCTTGGCGAATGCGCGCGACGAGATCGCGCGTGGAATGCTGCTTCGCGTCTCCGACGATCGCGACACGAATGCCGAGGCTCGCCGCCTCTCCGCGCTCGGGGACGGTGTCGAGCGTGTAGTCGGTGCCCTTGGCGTGAACACTTGGACGAAGGTCTCGCAAAAGGGCGCGGACGTCAGGCTCGTCGAAAATAACGACGTAATCCACGGCCGTAAGCGCGGCAGCGAGTTCGGCGCGCGCTTGCGCGGACAGAATCGGGCGGCCGGGACCCTTGAGTCCGCCGACACTCGCGTCGGAATTTATCGCGACGACGAGGACGTCACCTTCGCGGCGCGCGCCTTCAAGATAGCGGACGTGTCCCGCGTGTAAAATATCGAAACAACCGTTGGCGAGCACAATTCGCTTTCCGCCGTCCCGATGCCGGGCGAGGAGCGTTTGCAAATCCGCGCGCGAAAGAATCTTGGAACGCGTGTTCATGCGCCGGCGGTGGCCGCGCCGCGAATCGCGGATTCAAGTTCGGCGCGGGTGACGGTGGCGGTGCCGCGTTTCATCACGACGATGCCGCCCGCGTAATTCGCCAGATGCGCGGCCTCGACAAACGAAGCGCCCGCGGCGAGCGCGAGCGTGAAAACGGCGATGACGGTGTCACCCGCTCCGGTTACGTCAACCGCATCGTCGGAACCGTAGACGCGAATTTCGCAGGGCGGCTTGGCGCGCTCGAAAAGAACCATGCCGTCTTTGCCGCGCGTGACGAGCAGAGCGTCGAGGTTCAGCGCGCGCCATGTGCGCCGGCCAAGACTTTCGAGCGTGCGGCGATCATTGCCGATGCGCGAATGGTAGAGCGCTTCGAGTTCCGGTTCGTTCGGCGTTGCCGCGGTGAGTTTCACACCGCGATAATCGAGCAGACGATAACGCGAATCGAGCGTGACGATTTTCGAGCGCACACTCTTGAGCAATTGCGGAGTGACGGAGCCGGCGCCGTAATCCGAAACAAGCACGGCGTTCGATTTGCGAATGCGAGCGTGACTCTTGCGAAGGATTTGCGCCGTGACGCGCGACGGTATTTCGGTTTCCGGCTCGCGATCGACGCGCAAAACCTGCTGGCGCGATGTATGCGTCCAACGCGCGAGATAACGCGTTTTCGTCGTGGTGGTCCAGCCGCGCGCGCGAACGATTCCGGAGACGTCCACTTGCTTGCGGCGGAAATATTCGATAAGGGCGTTTCCAGCGGCGTCATCACCAACGGCGCCAACGGGAAAAACTCTTGCGCCCAGATCGGCGAGATTGTTCGCGGCATTCGCGCCACCGCCGGGGATACTTTCCGTTTGCTTATGGCGCAAGATCAGAACGGGCGCTTCGCGCGAGACGCGGGAAATTTCGCCGGTGACGTATTCGTCGACAACAAAATCGCCGAGGACGGCGATGACCTGGCGCGAAAATGCGGAGACAATATCCAGCAAGCGAGACAAATCAGGCGCGGCAGCGACGATTTGCTTTGTCGCGCGACTCATCGCTTGCTTCCCCGCTTGTATCCGCGCTTCCTTTTCAGACTTCGCGCCACGTTCGCTCCCAAAATAAGATCGACGGCGGCGGTGAGATCCTCGACAACGTGATCAGGTTGGCGGGGCCAATGGCGGCGATGGTATTCGTATTCTCCGCGGCCATACCCTGAAAGAACCAGAACGCTGCGGCAGCCGACGGATTGGCCCATGGAAATATCGTCATAGCGATCGCTGACCAGGGTTGAACTCGCGAGGTCGAGCGAGTGCTGGCGCGCGGCCTGCTCAAGCATTCCGGGAATCGGCTTGCGACAGGTACAATTATCGTCGCGGATGTGCGGACAATAATAAACTCCATCAACGCGGGCGCCCCCAGCCGCGAGTTCCGCTTTCATTTTTCTATGAACTTCATCGATCAAAGATTCCGGAAAGAAATTGCGGGCGACGCCCGATTGGTTGGTGACGACGATGATCGGAAGATTCGCCTGATTCAAGCGGCGAATCGCGGCCGCCGCGTACGGGAAAATCATGAAGCGGCTCAAATGATTGACGTAGCCCATTTCCTCGGAGATGGTGCCATCGCGATCGAGAAAAACGGCGGGGCGCTTCGGTTTGGTCAGCGAGTCAGGCACGGGGCGGCTGCTCCAGCCATTTCAGGGCGGCGGCGTGAACGTCGGCGACAGTGACGCGCATCATGCAGCGATGGTCGATGGGACACTCGCGCAAAAAACAGGGGCTGCAGGCAACTTTCCGTTGGACGAGCGTCCGTCGCGGCGTGACCGGCGCAGTGCCATGCGGATCCGTCGAACCGAACACTCCAACGACGGGGACGCCGACAGCGGCGGCTACGTGCATCGCGCCGGAATCATTTCCGATAAAAAGCTGGCAGCGTGAAAAGAGCGCGGGAAGCTCCCCGATGGGCGTTTGACCAACCAAGTTGATGGGTTGATTGCGCATTCGTGCGGCAATTTGCCGCGAGACCTCAACTTCCGAGGACGTCCCGAAAAGTATCACATCGGCATTGAACTCATCAACGAGGCTGTCTGCGACGGCGGCAAAACGTTCCGGCAACCAGCATTTCGCAGCGCCGTAGGCCGCGCCGGGAGCCAGTGCGATGCGAAGCGAGCCTGCATGAACGCCGGCGGTTTGCAGGTGCGATTCGGCGGTCTCCCCAGAGCCCGGCGCAAGGTGCAAGGCAATTTGCGTGATGGCCGGCAATTTATCGAGCCAGCCGATGCGTCGAAGCAATTCAAGATAATAATACGACTCGTGCGCGGAAATCTCTCCGGCACGCGGAACGCGAACGGCGCGGGTCAGCAGAAGACGGCGAGCGTCGCGCGCGTAACCGATGCGCTCGGGGATTTGAGACCGCCACGCGAGCCATGCGGCGGAGAATGCATTTTGCAGAAGCAACGCGCAATCGAAATGCCCGCCATGAAGTTCGCGCGCGATATTTTCCATGGCGAAGGGCCCGCGCACGGAAGCGTCGAGGGGAATAATGCGATTCGCAAATGGCTGGTCGCGATAAAGATCGGCGACCCACGGGCGCGCGAGAATTGAGATTTCGGCGTCCGGCCAGTGTGCGCGAACCGCTTCGAGCGCGGGGATGCACATCACGGCATCGCCGACCCAATTTGTGGCGCGGATCAGGAGCCTCATCGCGGCGATCCTGATTCTATTTCGCCTTTGGCGCGCGCGAGTTTGTCGAGAATATTGTGCCAAAGCGATGCTTCGTCCTTAAAACGCAAAGCTATTTTGCAAAACAGTATTGGCAGGCGATTGGTGCGAAGCGGCGTCAAGTCCTGAACATCTTTTTCCGTGCAGAGAAGAGCGTCCGCCCCCGCAGCGAGGGCGCGAGACTCCAATTCGGAAAGATCAGCTCCGGTATAGAGATGATGATCGCGGAAGGTTGCGTGGCCGACGGGATGGATTCCCCACTGTGCGAGATCGTCGAAAAAAGCGGATGGATTGCCGATGCCGCAAAACGCGAAGAACTTTTCGTGACCGGTTGATTGATTATTGTTTGGACTTGAAGGCCGGCCGTACGGCTCGATGCTGAGTAATTCTGCGCGCGCGTAGAAAATGGGCGCGGGCGTATGGCGACGAATCATCGCTTCAGTGGCTGGCGCGTGCTCGCTGCGCGTGATGATGACGATATCGGCGCGGCGCAGCGCGGAGACTGGTTCGCGAAGGCGGCCCGCCGGAAGCAGATGGCCTCCGCCAAATGGATTTGTCGCATCGAGCAAAACAATATCGACATCGCGCGCGAGTTGGAGGTGCTGAAAACCGTCGTCGAGAATGAAACATTCGACACCGGAACCTTCCAGTTCCCTGCCCTTCGCAAAACGATTCGCGCCAACGCCGATGGCAACAGCGTCACCCAAGCGTTCATGGAGAAGGACGGCTTCGTCATTCCAACCGGGCGGAATTGCGATCCCGGCGGCGACGCGCGAACTTTGCGGCAACGGGCGATAGCCACGAGACAGCACGGCAATTCTTTTTCCCGTCCCGGCAAAGCGTTGCACAAGCCAAACGACCATGGGAGTTTTTCCCGTGCCGCCGACGGTGAGATTGCCGACGCTGATGACGATGCCACGCAGATGGCGCTGTCGGAAAATGCCGGCGCGGTAAGCCCAGGAACGCAAACGCGCACAGGCGCCGTAGAGAATCGAAAGCGGCCAGAGAAATGATTGGGCGAGAGTCATGCGGCGCCTCGCGGCGATTGCGAGAAGCTTTCCAGAAGCTCGGCGATGCGAGCGAGTGTGCGGGCGGTGGCGCCACGATTCGCCTCGACGAGAGCGCGGGCTTTGCGTCCCATTTCCGCGCCGCGAGAAGGATCTTGAATCAGGTCGACCCACACTTTTCCGAGTTGCGCGGCGCTCGACACCTGTACTCCGGCACCAGTGCTCGAGAATCGCGCAGCCATGTCGCGAAAGTTTTCCATCGAAGGACCGAAAACGGGCGGCTTGGAGAACCACGCCGGCTCGAGAATATTATGCCCGCCGGAAGGAACGAGCGAGCCGCCGACGAAAACAGCGTCGGCAAGAGAATAGAGGCCGGCGAGTTCACCGATGGAATCGAGAATGAGGACGTCGCAGTTTTCGTCGAGAGGCGCGCCCAGATCGAGCGAGCTGCGGCGAATGGCTTTCCAGCCGCGTTCTTCGACGGCGCCCACGGCGGCGTCGAAACGCTCCGGCTTGCGCGGCGCAAGAACGAAGAGCGCGTGACGCCATTGGCGCTGGACTATGTCGTAAGCGGCGAGAACAATTTCCTCTTCTCCAGCAACAACGCTTCCGGCGACGAGAAGCGGCCAGCGCTCCTGTTCGCGAATTTGCCGGGCGAGCCAGTCGCCGAAAGCGGCGGGCGGAGGCGGTTCGTGATCGTATTTCATGTTGCCGCTGATTTCGATGCGAGCCGGCGGCGCACCCATCTCTTTCAGGCGACGCGCGTCTTCGGCGGATTGCGCGAGGAAAAGGTCGGCGTTGTGCAAAACGCGCTCGAAGAATTTACCGATGAGCGGTTTGAAGCGACGGAAACGACGAAAGGATTTTTCGGAGATGCGGCTGTTGACGAAAACAACCGGAATGTTAGCACGACCGGCTTCACGCATGAAGTTCGGCCAGATTTCGGTTTCGAGAATCACGACAAGAGCGGGACGGAGTTGACGAAGATCGCGGCGGACGGTGCCGGGCCAGTCAAAAGGAAAGTAAAAAATGCCGTCGGCGGAAGCGATGCGTTCGCGAGCGACGCGATGGCCGGTGGCGGTGGTGGTCGAGAGGAAAACGTGACGATCGGGGAAACGCTGTTTGAGGCCGTCGACGAGGGGCTTGGCGGCGAGAACTTCGCCGACGGAGACGGCGTGAACCCAGATGGAGGACGCGGTGAAATTGTCGCGAGAAAGCGTTTGAGGCAAATATCCCATGCGTTGGGGAAAGCTGGCGAGATACTTGCCGCGACGGAGTCCCTGCAAGGCGAAATACGGCGCGAGCAGCACCATGCCAATCGCCATCAGCACGCTGTAAAGAAAATACATGTGGGGAGCGAGGCGCCGGTCGAAAAAAAGTGCAGGGCGCAAGAGAAGCATTATAGTGGCAAGGCGCGTTTGAAACCCACAACGTTTCCGGGCGCGGGTGCATCTATGCGCAAGAAGTGATTGACGGGTGGAAATGATGCGAAATCTACTGCTGGTCGCGACGCTGGGCGTGATGGTGACCGTGCCGCAGATTCAAGAGCCGGATATTTCGACATGGGCGGCGAAGGACGCGCATCAGAATTTTGTGGTTGCGGCGGAGAGTTATGCGGATGCGGCGCAGTCGAAAGAGAAGTTCGGCAAAGGGGCGGATCCGTACGACGCCGGGCTGCTGGCCGTCGACGTATATTTTCGAAACGACACGAAGTTTCCGGTGCACGTGGACCTCAGCACGATTCGGCTGGACGTGGACGACCCGAACGGACAGAAATTCCATCTGGAGGCGTTGAGTCTGGCACGGGCGGCCAACGACATCGCGCATCCGAAAGGGCCTCCGGCACCGACGGCACGGCGATTGCCGATTCCATTTCCCAGCGGGGACAGCAAACAGCAAGAAGTGATGGACAAGCTGAAACCGTTCACACTGCAATCCGATATTGTCCCGCCGGGGCAGACGATTCACGGGTGCGTTTTTTTCGACATGAGCCACCACTTCGATCTGGTTCCGCACGCGTCGCTGTATGTACCCGATGTGAAATCGGTGGCGTCGGATGCGGGGCTGATTTATTTTGAAGTGGCGCTGGGCCATAAGCACACGCCATAATTTTCGCCATGGCCATTGCCCTCCGCATGGCCGCGACGTTTGCTGATTCCGCGACACTCGGCTAGAATCTAGCTTCGCTTTTCTTTCCGCTGCAAATCACCGAGGCTCATGGCGCTTCTCGACGAATTAAATACACAGCAACGCGAAGCAGTGTTGGCGACTGAGGGACCTGTGCTGGTGATTGCAGGCGCCGGGACGGGCAAGACGCGCGTGATCACATATCGCGTGGCGCATTTGATCGAGCAGGGCGTCGCGGGCCGAAATATTCTCGCTGTGACGTTCACCAACAAAGCCGCGGAACAAATGCGGCGGCGCATTGAAGAACTGGTGCGCGCGAGCGGACATGAAGCGTCGGATATCTGGATCTCGACGTTCCATTCGTTTTGCGCACGGCTGTTGCGGCGCGAAGCAGCACGGGCCGGTCTGCCGCGGGATTTCTCCATTTACGATGATGACGATCAAACGCGGGCCGTGAAACTCGCGGTGCAAAATCTGAAATTGGCGGAGAAGGAATTTCCGCCGCGGCCCATTCGCGACCGCATCAGTTCCGCAAAAAATCACAATACATCGCCGGGCGAGATGGAAACGAAGGCGTACGATCCGTTTGGAAAACGAGTAGCGGCCATTTATCGCGGGTACGAAGAGATTTTGCGCAAAGCGAGCGCGCTCGACTTCGACGACTTGCTGCTGCGCGCCGTCAGGCTGCTGCGCGAGGACGCGGAAGTGCGCGGGCGATGGTCTGAGCGGCTTCGCTATGTGCAGGTGGACGAATTCCAGGACACAAATGCGTCACAGGAAGAATTGGTGCGACTGCTGGCGGGAAAAGAGCGAAACGTGTGCGTGGTGGGGGACGAAGACCAATCGATTTATAGCTGGCGCGGCGCGGTAAGCGGAAACTTCAATCGATTCCTCGACGATTTCCCTGGCGCGCGGACGATTCGCCTCGAAGAGAATTACCGTTCAACGCAAACGATACTGGACGCGGCGGGAGCAGTGGTCAGCAATAACCGGAGCCGGCTGGGGAAGAATTTGAAGGCGGCGCTTGGCGCGGGCGAGATGCTGAAGTTTTACGAAGCGCGCGACGCCTCCGACGAAGCGGAATACGTTTGCGGCGAAATCACGGGGATTTTGCGCGAAGATTCCAGCGCGACCGTGGCGGTGCTTTACCGGACTTCGGCGCAGTCACGTTCGTTCGAGGAATCGCTGAGGCAACTGGGGATTCGCTACCGCATGGTCGGCGGCTTCAGTTTTTATCAGCGCGCGGAAATTCGAGACGCGCTGGCGTATGTGCGCATGGCGATGCATCCGGAGAACGATGTGGCGCTGCTGCGCGTACTGAACGTGCCGCCGCGCGGCATCGGGAAAGTTACCGTGGATGCGCTGAGGGAAGTGGCGCGCGAATTCAATGAATCGTTGTGGGAAGCGATTCCGCGAATGACGGGGGCAAGCAAAGCGCGAGGCGGAGCTTCTCTTGGAGCGTTTCGCGAAATGATTCTGGGCATGACGGAGGAGTGCCAGGCGCGAACGCCGGGAGAGCTGCTCGAAGTGGCTCTGGAACGCACCGGGTATTTCGAGTGGGTGGAACAGCAGGACAAATTGGACCATTCGACGCGGGCCGACAATGTGCGCGAACTCTCGAATGCGCTCGCGGAGGCAATCGAGGCGGGGCAGTCGCTCGAAGATATTCTGGACCGCGCGGCGCTCGTGAGCGACGCGGATGAATATGATGAAACGGTGCCTGTGTCTTTGATGACGCTGCACAGCGCGAAGGGATTGGAATTCGATCACGTGTTTCTCGCCGGGCTCGAAGAAGGGGTGCTGCCTCACGGAAGGTCGATGGGAAGCGACGAAGACGTCGAGGAAGAACGCAGGCTCTGCTACGTGGGCATGACACGAGCGAAGCGCAGGCTGACAATTTCGCGCGCGATTTACCGGCGTTCGTGGGGAAATGCCGAATTGACTCCGGCGGCGCCGTCACGATTCTTGGCGGAGATTCCGGCAGAGATGGTCGAAGCAGCAGCGGGATCGTTGAACGCGCCGGGCGCAACGCGCCGGTATGAGCCGGATCCGGATTTTTACAACGCGGAGTACCGGAGGCCGGGGAAGTATGCGGCGACGGGAAAATTGAATTCGCGAGGTGTTGGCGCGGCGCGGGCGAAGCGAACAACGAATCCGCTGATTGGGACGCGCGTGCGGCATCCCACGTACGGCGTCGGAACGATATTGAAGGTCGAGGACGATGGAAGTGACAGAAGGATTACGGTGAGCTTCGTCGATCATGGGATGAAGAAATTGATCGAGCGGTATGCGCATTTGGAGACGATGTAGGGGGCTTGGCGACCATGAGACGCTAATGAGATCTGGCATTGCGAGGGCGGGCAGGTCAAGGTAGAGTTTGGCGCACAAGTGACGAAAAACTCGCAGAGCGGACAAGAGCGGCCGAGATTCAGCGAGAAAAATGCAGAGGCGAAAAAACCCGCCATTTACGGGAACCGTTCAGGACGGGGCGCCCGAAAAGATAAAGCGGAAGCAAGCCACACGGGCTAGAGCTTGCCTGCGGCGAGCAGGGCTGTGACACACGAAGGGACGGTGGCGGGTGGATCCACAACTCTTCCGAACCAAGAGCATCGATCAACTGATCTCGGACGCGGACCAGCCTGAGCGGAGACTGAAAAGGACCCTAGGGTGGTTGAGCCTGACGGCGCTGGGGATCGGCGCGATTATCGGCAGCGGAATTTTTGTGCTGACGGGAACGGCCGCGGCGGGCGAAGTCGATCGTTTCCCTTCCATCCTGCAAGCGCCGCTGCTGAGCGTGATCATGTACGGGCGGCACGCGATCGGCGTGAATGGGAGGCCGGGCGCGGGGCCAGGAATTGCGCTTTCGTTCTTTATCGTGGCGTTTGTGTGCGCGCTCGCGGGGCTCTGCTACGGGGAATTGGCGTCGATGATTCCGATTGCGGGCAGCGCGTACACGTATACGTACGCGACGATGGGCGAGTTCATCGCATGGATTATCGGTTGGGATTTGATTTTGGAATACGCCGTATCGAACATGGCAGTGGCGGTGGGTTTTTCGGCGTACGTAAATAATTTGCTGGAGACGTTTGGACTGCACATACCGGCATCGCTGGCTTCGCCCGCCTATGATCCGATGGTCGGGTGGGCGTGGCACTTCAACGTGTTGGGATTTTTGATTGTGATGTTGCTGACGGTGCTGCTGGTGCGCGGAATTCGCGAGTCGGCGGGCGCGAACAATATCATGGTGGGCATCAAGCTGGTGGCGATCGTTGTCTTCTGCGTGGCGGCGAGCAAGTACATTCATCCCTCGAACTATCACCCATTTCTGCCGAATGGATTTCAAGGAGTGCTGACGGGCGGCGCGATCGTGTTTTTCACGTATATAGGATTTGATTCGGTGTCGACGGCGGCGGAGGAATGCAAGAACCCGAAACGCGATTTGCCGCTGGGAATCCTGGCCTCGCTCTTCGTCTGCGCGTTTTTTTATATCGCGGTCGCGATAGTGCTCACGGGTATCCAGCGCTGGGACACGTTGAACAACGCGGCGCCGGTGGCCAATGCACTGGAAGCGATTGGTTTGAGAATCACGGACCGCTGGGTGACGGCGGGCGCGCTGATGGGAATGATTTCGTCCATTCTGGTTTTCCAGATTGGGCAGGCGCGCGTTTGGTTCGCCATGTCGCGCGATGGATTGCTGCCCAAGGCGTTTTCCCGCGTGCATCCGAGATTCCGCACGCCGGATATTGCGACGTGGGTGGCGGGACTTTTCGTCGGCGTCTTCGCTGGGATATTTGATATCGGGACGCTGGCGAACTTGACGAATATCGGGACCCTGTTCGCGTTCATACTCGTGTCGCTGGCGGTGCTGATTTTGCGGAAGCGGCAGCCGGAACGTCAGCGGGCGTTTCGCGTGCCGTGGTCTCCGTGGATTCCGATTGCGTCGGTGATTTTTTGCTTCGTGCTGATGGCGAGCCTGACGGTGGAGAATTGGGTGCGATTCTTCGTTTGGATGGCGGTGGGGCTGGTGTTCTATTTTGCGTATGGACGCAAGCACAGCGGACTGGCGGGACCACAGACGCGGCCGGCCGCCGCGCGGGCGCCGAAATAATGAGGCTGCGGCAGATACTCGTTTTTATCGGCACACTGATTCTTGTGACCGCAGCGGTGGCGTTGTTGCCGGGAATTGTTTTCGGCTGGGGTGAGAATGCGGATCGGTTGGTGGTGAACAACGCGGTGGCGTTGTTGCCGCAGGAAATGCGGCCATTTTTTGAAGCGAACCGGCAATACCTTGTGCAACACGTCACGGACCCGGCGGAAGCCGCGGCGAAAAATCCGGCGGAGCTGCACAACGAATACATCCGGCTGGATCATTATGGCGCGTATCCGTTTGCAGACGTGCCGCGCGTTTACAAGGATGCGGCGCGGAAATTCAGCCGGCGGACGCTGAATGCGAATGGATTATTGCCGTGGGAAGTCGGCCTGTACAGTGCGAAATTGACGGACGATTTCCATTCGCGGAATTTGGCGGCGGCGAAGCTGGATGCGGCGCTGCTGGCACATTATGTTTCAATCGCGCATGACCCTTTCAATACGACGATGAATAACGATGGGCATCTTTCGAATCAGCAGGGAGTAAACGACCGCTTCGGGAAGAAACTGGTGAACCGGTACGCGCTGTTTTTTTATTTGCATCCGAATCCGGCGTCGTTTGTGACGGACCCGACGGATCGCGCGTTTGAGATTTGCCTCACGGCGCATTCGCTGCTCGAAAGCGTTCTGCTCGCGGACCGGCGATCGCGCGAAGGTCTTCAGGATTACAATGACGAGTACTACGACCGCTTTTACAGCCAGGCGGGCGCCGTGCTGGTGCGGCAGATTTCGGATGCGGCGACGGACGTGGGTTCGTACTGGCTGACCGCGTGGGACAATGCCGGACGGCCGCCGCTGCCCGCGCAGTAAAACGATTGTAATGCGCTGATGCAATCCTCCGCTGAAATTGCCGCCGCAATACTTCAACTGCCCAAGGCCGAGCTGCACGTCCATCTCGAGGGGTGCATGACGCCGGCGCTGCTGGTGGAGCTGGCGGCACGACACGGCGAGAAGCTTGAGCTGCGAACGGTCGAAGAACGGTATAAGACGCGAACTTTTGCGGAATTCCTGGAATTATTTAAATGGGCGACTTCGTATTTGCGCGAGCCAGAGGACTATGCGCGCCTGGCCGAGGCGACGGCGACGCGCATCAGCGAGGAGAATTGTATTTATGCTGAGATGACGCTGTCGGTTGGAGTGATGTTGCTGCGAAAACAAAATGTGGAGAGGAATTTCACGGCGATTCGAGAGGGCGTGGCGCGGGCGAGCCATGCGGCGGGGCGCGGGTTGCGCGTGCAGTGGATTTTTGATGCAGTGCGGCAATTCGGGGCCGAAAAGGCGATGGATGTGGCGCGGCTGGCAGCAGAAATGAAATCGGAGGGCGTGGTGGCGTTTGGAATGGGCGGCGATGAAGAGTCGCTGCCGGCGGCGGATTTCCGGCGAGCATACGAGTATGCGGCAGGCAAAGCGCTGCATCGTTTAGCGCATGCCGGCGAAATGGGCGGGCCGCAGGCGGTGCGCGACGCGATTGAGATACTTGGGGCGGAGCGCATTGGCCACGGAATCGCGAGCATACGCGATGAAAAAGTGATAGAGCTGCTAATCGACCGGGAAATTCCTTTGGAGATTTGCCCGCAGAGCAATGTGCGCACGGGGGCGCTGTCGAAATTGTTGGGCGCGAGGAATGCGCGGATTGAGGAGCATCCGCTGCGGGATTTTATTGCGCGAGGCGTTCCCGTCACACTTTCAACGGACGATCCGGCGATGTTTCGCGCGAGCTTGAATGAAAGTTATCGGCTGGCGCAGGAACAAATGGGACTGAGCGCGGTCCAGGTGGTGGATTTGGCGGAGGCGAGTTTTCGATACGCATTTTTGCGCGACGACGATAAACGCAAGATGATTGCGACTTTTCGGTCACAGGCGGCGAGGCTGGGCCTGCTATAATGCCGCGCATGAAAGCTCACGTATGGGTGATGCCAAAAACCACGGTGCTTGATCCGCAGGGACAGACGATTCATCATGCGTTGAGCTCGCTGGGATATTCCAAAGTGCAGCAAGTGAGGCAAGGGAAGTTTTTTGTGCTCGACCTCGATGGAGTGAGCGCGGAGGAAGCGAAGGCGCAGATCGAGAAAATCGCGCGCGAAGTGCTGACCAATCCCGTGATCGAAGAATTTCGCTACGAAATTGTGGCGTGACTTTTAGTCCAACTTCGCTTTCGTAAGCCCGCGAGCCCCTATCGAAAAATCCGTTTCCCTCCAGCGAGGAGATTCACTGATGCGCGGCGGCCCCTGCTTGCCGACTCTTTCTGACGCGCGGAATATGCTAACCTGAACGAATTGCGCGCACCGGCTTGAGTGCAGACGCGCAGCAAGGAAAGAAAGCGAGCGACGAAACTTTATGTGCGGAATCGTAGGCTACATCGGGCCGAAAAAAGTGGTGCCCTTGATTCTCGACGGCCTGAAGCGGCTGGAATATCGCGGATATGACTCGGCGGGAATCGCCGTGGTCGAGCAGAACGGCAAGCTCGATATCCGGCGGGCGTCGGGGAAATTGCGGAATCTGGAAGAAGCGATACGTCTTTCGCCGCTCGACGGACTCTACGGAATCGGGCACACGCGCTGGGCCACGCACGGACGTCCTACGGAGGAGAATGCGCACCCTCACCGCGACTGCAAAGGCGAAATCGTGGTGGTGCACAACGGGATTATCGAGAATTATCTGGAATTGAAGCAGCAGCTGATTAAAAAAGGGCACAAGTTTCTGACCGAGACGGATACGGAAGTGATCGCGCACTTGATCGAAGAGAATTTCAACGGCTCGCTAGAAAGCGCGGTGCAAAAAACGGTGAAGCAATTGACCGGCGTTTATGCGCTGGCGGTGATTTCGACGCGCGATCCGCGAAAAATCGTGGCGGCGCGCTGGGGACCTCCCGCGGTGATTGGTTTGGGGCAGAATGAATACTTCGTGGCGAGCGATATTCCGGCGGTATTGCATCACACGCGTGACGTGGTGTTTCTGGCGGACGGCGATATCGCGGTGATCACTCCCGATGGCGTGCGACTAACGGATTTTGATGGCGCGGCGATTGAGCGTCCGGTGCAGCACATCACCTGGGACCCGATCATGGCGGAAAAGGGCGGGTTCAAGCATTTCATGCAGAAGGAAATCTTCGAACAGCCTCGCGCGGTGCGGGACACGCTGGTGGGGCGGGTATCACTCGATTCCGGAAAAGTGTTCCTGGACGAGATGGACATCACGGAAAAGGAATTCCGCGAATTCCAAAATATAAAGATTGTGGCGTGTGGAACGAGCTGGCACGCCGGGCTGGCCGGTAAATTCATGATGGAGAAGCTGGCGCAGATTCCGGTGGAAGTCGACTACGGCAGCGAATTCCGGTATCGCGATCCGATTGTGGACGGACGCAGTTTGGTGGTCGTCATCAGCCAGTCGGGCGAGACCGCGGATACACTCGCAGCGCAACGCGAGGCGCGTCAAAAGGGCGCGAAGACGCTGGCGATTTGCAACGTGGTGGGATCCATGATTACGCGCGAGGCGAACGGGACGATTCTGACGCACGCGGGGCCGGAGATTGGCGTGGCGTCGACAAAGGCGTTCACGGGGCAATTGACGGCGCTGGCACTTTTGGCGCTGCACATCGGAGAGTTGCGGTGCAAGACTTCGCCGGACGCGGGAAAGGAAATTGTGCTGGAAATGTCCCGCCTGCCGCACAAGATGGAGGCAGTGCTGCAACGCGACGAGGAATACGAGGCGCTGGGGCGGCAATTCTTCCGGCATTCGGACTTTTTATATTTGGGACGCGGCATACACTACCCAATCGCGCTGGAAGGAGCGCTGAAACTCAAGGAAATTTCCTACATTCACGCGGAAGGGTATCCGGCGGGAGAAATGAAACACGGGCCCAACGCGTTGATCGACGAGAATTTGCCCGTGGTGATTATTGCGACGCGGGATGAGAATGACGCGGCGTCGATGACGCGCTACGAAAAAACCGTGTCGAATATCAAGGAAGTGAAAGCGCGCGACGGGATTGTGATTGCCATTGTGACCGAAGGCGATCATTTGGCGCGCGAGGCTGCGGACCACGTGATCGAAATTCCGGTAGCTCCGGAGATTCTGACGCCGATTCTGGAAATTTTGCCGCTGCAACTGCTGGCGTATCACATTGCCGTGCGGCGCGGTTGCGATGTGGACCAACCGCGAAATCTGGCGAAATCGGTGACGGTGGAATAAGGGGATCGAACGGCGATTACCCCCTTCGGGCGGGTGTTCCCACAGACGAAACCGAAGTCAGCCTCTCTTAGAAATCCGCGCCTTTTTCGTCAACCATTTTGCGGGTGTCAAATGCATTGTGAAGGTTGAGGCCTTTCATTTTGCAGACGAATTCGAGGCCTTTCTCCTGGGCCGACGCTACGTCAGCGCCGCTGTCTGTCTTTTTGGGAAAGAAAAATACGACGCTGTTAATCCGACCGTCGGGACCCTTGTTCAATCGAACGGAGGCAGGGGCCACCTTTTGCTTCGATTGCTTTCCCTCGAGAGAGGTCTCGGATTTCAACTGATCCTCGGTGAGACTTTCAAACGGAGTCATATCCGGGCCGAAGACAATGATTTCGTAATCGGTAACTGGCTCGGCCAGGAGCTTCGTTCCTTCTGTCTCTGATATTTTGCCGTTGATGACGGCTACACGCGCGAGCGCTTTGCGTACGACACGCGATGAGTACCACCGGATATAAAACGCGGTGTTCGGTGACCCGGAAGTGGCGCCTCCGGAACCCACCGAACTCATGCTTGGGTTCGGCGGCGAAGTATCTGGCGGGCCGCCTTTTTGCATGTCCGCGTGCTCGCGGAGCTCGACCGCTGGGTCGCTCGCAGCCATTCCAGCTTGATTGCCAGTCGATGGACTACGTTTCCAGGTCACGTCCACAACGACTTTTTTGACCCAGGGGGAATCGTTGAGGATCACTTCGAGGTCAGCCTTGTCCCACTGCTGGTAAGGCTTCGTCTTCCAAGGCTCGTTTGACGCCCAGGCAAAACCTGCCAAGATCAAAAATGCGACGCCGATGAGAGTTTTCTGATGCATGACTCGCCTCCCTTTAAAAGAGCGAGGAGTCCCTCTTTCGTGACGCTACCGCCAACATAACCTGCTTGTCAATCTGCATAAGCGCGCCGGATCGTCCAGATACTCGCAGTCAGGGCACGTTTTGGACCATGCCGATGCGGTCACGGTGGAATAGACAAACAGATGGTTTCCATTCTGCCGACCGTGCTTTAGAATCGTGGGGATGATCCGGGGTTCATTATTGGCACGCGTCCTGGCCCGTCGTTTGCGATTGGTTCTGCGATGGTTGCCGGTTTGCGCGGTGCTCGCGCTACTTGCGAGTTTCTGCCCTTCTGCCTTATCCCAGTTGCCGCCATCCGGTGACGCGAAACTGCTTTCCGTGACGGAAGTGGGATCGAAGACATATTCGAACGAGCAAGTGACGGCGCTCAGCGGATTGCAAAATGTAGCCACCGTGAATCGGGACACGATCCAAGCCGCGGCGGATCGGTTGGCGCATACGGGACTGTTTTCAAACGTGCGCTACCGTTACTCCGGAGAAACGGGCGGTATCCGCGTCACATTTGAATTGCGGGACGCGCCGACCTTTTCCGTGTCATTCGACAATTTTCCCTGGTTCACAGATGAAGAACTGGCTGCCGCTTTGAATCAGGCGGGACTTCCCTTCCACGGTGCGGCTCCCGCGACGGGCACCGTGCTCGACACGATGGCGCAAACGCTCGAAAAGACGCTGGCGACGCGCGGCGTGCATGCCACGGTGACACACCAGATGAGCGCCATTCCCGGAACGGGTGAAAAAACTTTGCGCTTCAGCGTGGAGGGAGCTGATTTAACGATCAACGCGATTCAGTTTACGGATCCGGTGGCGACAAATGACCGCGGCGTCAAAGATGAAATGCAAACACTGGTCGGAAAACCCTTTTCGCGGGAAGCGGTTGAGCGTTTCGATTTCGAGCACGTTCGTCCGATCTATTTGAGCCGGGGTTATTTGCGTGTGACTTTCGGGCGCCCCGAGGCGCGGTTTGAGGCGGATCCGCGCGGGCCAATGCCAAAAAGCGTGGTGGTTATCGTGGCCATCACAACGGGTTCGGCTTATTCGTGGGGAGGAATCACCTGGAACGGGAATCAGGCGTACACGAAAAGCGATTTGGATGCGCTGGTCGCGCAGAGCGGTCTGACGGTGGGACAAACCGCGGACGGAATGAAGATCGTGGCGTTGCTGCAAAGCGTCGAGGACGCCTACGGGCATCGCGGCTACCTGGACGCGAGCGTCGTGCCCAAGGAAACTTTCGACGACGCAGCACATCGCGCTTCCTATCGCGCGGATATATCAGAAGGCCAGCAATACAAAATGGGCAAGCTGGTGCTGACGGGGCTTTCCATCGATGCCGAGCGGAAACTTCGGGCGGCCTGGCGCATTCCGGAAGCGCAAGTGTTCGACAAAACTTTCTACGATTATTTTCTGGCGAAAGGAATCGGCGACGCGCTGAGGGGATTGCCGGCGGCGCAAGATAAAGTTAGCCATTTCCTGCAAAAAAATCCCCAGCCAGCGACCGTGGACGTGATGATCGATTTTCAATAGGCAATTTCGCGCTATACTGTTTCCCGCATGCGCGACCTGACGCAAAATACAATACTGAAAACAATCCAAGAAACGGGAAAAATGAGGCAATCGAATGGCGCTTGCGCGGAGTTCGCCGGGATTGAAGAATCGCGACACAAGCAGGCGCGGATGATTGCAGATCTACGGCAAACCGATTCGCTGATGATTGCGTTTTCCGGCGGAGCTGATTCCGCGTATCTCGCGTGGGCGGCAAATCAAGCCCTCGGCAAAAGGGCGCTCGCGGTCACGGCATTGTCGGCGAGTTTTTCGGAGCATGATCGCGAGCAAGCGCAAGGCTTCGCGGCGGCTGCGGGCATTCGTCACGAATGCATTCGCACAGAGGAATTCGCGAATCCATTATATGTGGCGAATCAAGCAGACCGTTGCTACCACTGCAAGGACGAACTCTTTGACAAGATGGAAGCGCTGGCGAGCGAACGAGGATTTGCGGCAATTGCTTACGGAATTAACGCGGACGACACGCACGAATTTCGTCCGGGACATCGCGCGGCGGCAGAACACAAAATCCTCGCGCCGCTGTTGACTGCGGGGCTGCGGAAAAAGGAGATTCGCGCGCTGTCGCGCGAAGCGGGATTGGCAACGTGGGACCGTCCCGCGGCGGCGTGCCTCTCGTCGCGAGTTGCTTACGGCACAGCGGTGACTCCCGAGCTTCTGGCGCGTATCGAGCGCGGCGAGGATTTTATTCGCGGACTCGGCTTCCGGCAGTTTCGGCTGCGCGCGCACGGAGAACTGGCCCGTGTGGAGATTGCGCCGGAAGAGTTGCCGCGCGCGTTGGATGCGGAGACGGTGCGGCGAATCGCGGCGGAGTTGAAGCAGCTTGGGTTCGCATACGTGACCCTCGACCTCGAAGGCTACCGCACAGGCTCCCTGAACGTCTCGCTCAAGAGCAAGTAACGAAGGGACGGACTCTCCGGCCGCAGGAGCGAGTCTCGGGGAATAGTACGTTTTCGCTTCGGGGGCTAAGGCCCGGTTCAGTGCGCCCTAATGTCGCGGCTAAAGCCGCGCCCCCCTAGACACCTCGCCCCAACATGAGCCGTGCCGGCGTATGCCGCAAAACTACTCGTAGCGCAAGGCCACCATGGGATCGATGCGCATGGCGCGGCGCGCGGGAATCCAGCACGCCACTAATGCCACAAGCGCGAGAATTACCGGAACAGCCACGAAGGTCGCCGGGTCATTCGGCACCACGCCGAAGAGAAACAGTGCGAGCAATCGAGTCAGCGCAAATGCGCCGCCAAGGCCGAGCGCAACGCCGATCAGCACCAGTTTCAGTCCGTCACCGATAATCATTCTCATGACGTCGCCGCGCTGCGCGCCCAGCGCCAGCCGAATACCGATTTCCGCAGTCCTCTGCGCCACTGAGTAAGCCATCAGACCGTAGAGTCCAATGATGGAAAGCAGCAGAGCGCTGGCTGCGAAGATTCCCAGCAGCATGGTCCGAAAACGCGGGTCGCTGACCGACGCTGCGATGTTTTCCTGCATGGTGCGGAAATTCACCAGCGGCTGATTCGGATTCAGGTCGTGGACGGCGCTTCGCAGTGCAGACGCTTCCGAGTGGGGATCATTCGCGGTGCGCACGACGACCGACATCGTGAAAATCGGCAACATGGCGTCCGCTTGCCGGTACGGAATGTACATCTCAGAGCTGGCCTCCGTAGCAAGGCTCTGCTTAACGTCACCAACAATTCCGACGATGGTCATCCACGGCACCTGGTTATTTGGCAGAGCGCCCAATTGGATGCGCTTCCCGAGCGCCGACTCGCGCGGGAAATACTGCTTCGCCATGTCTTCGTTCACCACCGCTACGTATTGGCCTCGCTCGGTATCAGAGTTATCGAGCATCCTTCCCTGCAACAGCGGCACGCGCAAGGTCTGCAGATACTCGGGACTGACTGGGCGGTAGCCAATCAAAATGTAGTCATGCGCGGTCTTGGGGGGACGTCCCTCGATATTGAAATGGATCATTGAACCGCTGCCGGTGACAGGGAGAACCAGCGCCGCTCCGGCGGAGATCACGCCCGGCAAGTTCCGCGTGCGCTGCAGGAGCTGGTCGAAAAATTCCATGCGCTGCGCCGATTGCGCATAAGCCTTTGGCGACAGCGGCACGTCTGCCAACAGCAGGTGCGATGGCTCGAACCCCGGCTGAACATTTTGCAAACGCGAGAAGCTGCGAATCAGCAAGCCCGCGCCAATCAACAGGACGAGAGCCAAAGCAACTTCCGTGACGACGAGAATATTTCGCAGGCGATGCCGTCCCGATCCACCTATCGCGCTGCGCGAAGCGTCGCTCAGGGCCGGGCGAATGTCGAACTTGGCGGTCTGCAGGGCCGGCGCCAATCCGAACAGCACTCCCGCGAGCAACGCTATCGTGGCCGTGAACGCCAGCACGTTTGCATCGAGGCCGATCTTGCCCACATTTGGCAAGGTCTTCGCCGCAAGGCTCAGCAGAGGCGCCATAATCAAACGCGCCAGCAATAGCCCCAGAGCGGCGCCCGCAACGGCCAGCAGAACACTTTCTGTCAGAAGCTGCCGCACAATTCTGAGCCGTCCAGCGCCCAGCGCGGTGCGCACCGCAATTTCGCGCTGGCGAGACGTCGCGCGGGCCAGCAAAAGATTCGCGATATTCCCGCAAGCGATCAGGAGCACCAAGGCGACGGCTCCGAGCAGCACCAACAAAGCCGGACGCACGTTCTGCACCAGAAGATCTTGCATGCCGTCAACGTGCGCGCCCATGTCGGTGTCGTAGACGGGATACTGCTTGTCCAGACGTTGCGCAATCGTGGCCATTTCCGCGCGCGCCTGAGCGAGGGTGACACCTGCTTTCAGACGCCCAATCGCAGTGATACCCGGATGCCAGTTGCGGTCATCGGGTAATCCATGCGCCCACGGCGCGAAGGGCACAATCACATCGACGGGCACAATGAGTTGGAACCCCGGCGGCAAGATCCCAGTGACCGTATAAGACTGATCGTTCAGCGTAATGTTTTTTCCCAAAACGCTTGCCGAACCGCCAAAGTTCCTCTGCCAGAAACCATAGCTGAGCAGAACCACTGCCGGGCCTCCGTAACGATCCTCATCCGCCGTGAAAGCGTGCCCTTCCAGCGCGTCTACTCCCAACAGAGGCAACAGACTTGCGGTCGCCATTTGCGCGCTCAGCCGTTGCGGGTCGCCTTGGCCAGTCAGATTCATCCGATCGATATGCACAGCCGCGAGCCCTTCGAAGGATTTCGCCTGATCGCGAAAATCGACATAGTTCTGATAGGACGGCCCGAGTAATGGAAATGAGGGTAAGCTCTCGGTTACCAGGCACAGCTTTCCTGAATCGCGAAATGGCAGCGGGCGCAATAGCACCGCATTTACGACTGTGAATATGGCAGTGTTGGCGCCGATGCCAAGGGCAAGAGTCAGGACAGCGACGAGGGTGAAGCCGGGGGATTTGCGTAGGATGCGGAAGGCGTAACGAACGTCCTGCAGGAGAGTTTCAATGAAGTGCGCGCCCAGGGAATCGCGGATTTCTTCTTTGTATTTTTGGTAGCCACCGAATTCGATGCGCGCGCGGCGTTCCGCTTCGACGCGAGGCAGACCGGAACGCACGAGATCGTCGGCGCGATCACGGATATGGGAGCGAAGCTCCTCTTCCATGTCATTTTCGATTTGAGAACGATGAAAAAACTTGGCGGCAACGGAACGAAAGTAAGCGAGGAACTTCATACTTCCTCCGGTTGCGTGGCAAGAGCGGAAGCGATGGCCGCGGCGAGGCGGTTCCAGCCGGCAGTTTCCTCGCGCAGACGCTTGCGGCCCGCGGTGGTCAGTTCGTAAAACTTGGCGCGGCGATTGTTCTCCGACGTGCCCCAGGTCGCCTTGAGCAGTCCCTGGCGCACCAGGCGAAACAAACCAGGATAGAGCGCACCTTGCTCGATCAGCAGCGCATGGCCGGAGATTTGTCCGATGCGCAGAAGAATGCCGTAGCCGTGGAGCGGGCCGAGCGAGACCGCTCTCAGAATGAGGAGATCGAGGGTGCCGGGAAGAATTTGTGCTTGCGCGGATGCGTTGGGCAACGTAGCCCCCCTGAAAGGATTAGGAGGGTACAACAGGCTTTCCTAAGTTGTCAAGGAGAGGAGTGGCGGGCTGTAGCGCCTTGGCCGAAAAACCGCAGGACCTCACAAAACGAGACTCTGCGCTACCAGGACACTGCGTGAAGTCAGGACTTGAGGATATTCAGGAATTTTTGTGGATCGTTGTCGAAGCCCGGGAAGACGGGGCGCAAGTCGCGAGTGCCGACGTGCTTGGCGATGATTTCGCCGAGGATGCTGCGAAAATCGGTGGTGACGGTCAAGTCGCGATCCTGATAGAGCTGGCCTTCGCTCATCCCCGGCCATTTCGTGTACACGTGGCCGCCCTTCACTTGTCCGCCCATCACGAACATGCAATTCGCGTGGCCGTGGTCGGTGCCGCGATTCCCGTTCTCGTGCGCCGTGCGTCCAAATTCAGACATGCTGACGAAAACGACGTCGTCCATTTGATCGCCCATGTCCTGATGAAAAGCGGCAAGCCCCTGGCCGAGATCGCGGAGCAGATTGGAGAGCTGACCTTCGACGCCGCCTTCGTTGACGTGATTGTCCCAGCCGCCACTGTCGAGGAAAGCGACTTCCATGCCGAGGTCGGCCTTGATTAGCTCAGCAATTTCCTGGAGGCTTTTGCCGAAACGGCTTTTGGGATACTGCGCGCCGTTTGCAGGCTGATAATTATCGGGATCCAGTTTCTTGAGCGAGTCGACGGCCTCGAATGTTTCCTGGCCGACGCCGTGGAGCGCCTGGTCCACGCTGCTCGCGTACATGGACTCGAAGCCGCCTTCCGTGACTTGCGGATTACCGAAAAGACGAAACTGTTTGAGGTCAGGAATCGCGATGGCCGACGCGCTGCCGCGAAGCGTGAGCGGCAAATAAGGACCGAACGCGACAGCGCGAAACGCGGAGGCTTTCGGATTCGGCATTTCCTGCAGGGAACGGTTCAGCCAGCCATCATTTGTGGCGGATTTTCCCGGAGTGCCGGACTCCATAAAGTCCTGGGCGTCGAAGTGCGAACGGCTGGGGTCAGGTGAGCCGACGGCTTGCACGATAGCGAGCTGTCCGGAATGAAAGAGAGGCTCGAGGGGTTGAAGGCTTGGGTGCAAACCAAAAAAACCGTCGAGATCGATTGCGGCCTCTGCACCGCCGTTTTTCGGTTGGGGAATCGCGATAGTGGGACGCAGGCGATAGTAATTCGGCTCCGCGAAAGGCACGACGACGTTCAATCCGTCCATGGCTCCGCGCTGAAAGAGAACGACGAGCTTCTTCTTGTTCGGCGCGGGAGTATCAGCAATCGCGCGCTGCAGGAACGCGGGCATGGCCGTCATACCAATCATGGCGACTCCGCCGCTTTTCAAGAATATGCGTCGCGACATTCTCATCGTGTTTCTCCTTCTCATCCCGGTACTGCTTACCGGCGCTGAAATTCGGGCGCGCCCAGAACGAGTCCGGCGATCAAACCTTCGTTCACGTGCTTGACCGGGTCATCAAGGCGCGCCTGGAGAATTTGCGGATCAGAAAGATGTTTCTCCAGAGTGTCACGCGTCTGCGCGGAAACCTGCCCGCCCAGAAAATCTCCGAGAGCGCGCGAAAGCACTAAATCCGGATTCGAGTCAGCGTCCTGACCAAAAAGCCCGGAAAGATCCGTATTTACGCCGGGCATGTGGTTAGTCGCCAGCGTCAACGCAAAATTCAGGCGGTTCAGCAACGCGCCGGCGTTGACCCAAACATCCGCAGTGTCGGCATAGCCCGTGGGTGGTTCGCATTGATAGAGCGGCTCGCCCATGCGGCCGACCCATTGAACGAGCTGCGGCGAAATCGTGGTTTGCGCGTCGAGCGCGCGCGCCGCGCTGACGGCGACTTCAAATGGCGTTTTGACCTTTGCGCGATACGCGTCGCGCGACCAAAATTCCGGTGAGTAAATCATCGTCTTCAACGCGGCGCGCGTGTCACCGTCGCTCGCAAGAAAAGTTTGCGCCATGCGGTTGACGAGCGCTTGCGGTGGATTGTCGGAGACGAAGTGTTGAGCGAGCTCGAAGGAAATGTGATGCGCGGTCGCGTCACTGGTGGCGAGCATGTGGAGAGCCTCGAGGCCGTCCTTCATTCCTCCGTAATTAAATGTTTTGCCCATCACGACTTTCGGGGAGCGGTCGTGGATGCGGTCGTCGAAGAAAAATTGCGGATCTTTGCGCGGCGCGCGAATCGTCCAGCCGGTAAGACAGTCCGCCATTTGAATTACGTCTGCCTGCGTGTAACCGCCGTTCACGCCGACGGTGTGGAGTTCCATGACTTCACGGCCGTAGTTTTCGTTGAGGCCGCGATCCTGCTTTTTGGGCAGACCTTGCGGCCGGCCGTTTGGAAAACGGCCCGCTTGCGGGAATTGCCGCGGTCCGGGCATCTCCATGCCCATGAACAGGCCCTGAAAACGCGCGCGACGCTGCGCCAGCTCCTGCTGCATGTGCTGGAATGCAATCGGGTCAGCACTGAGCCAATTGTCGAGATAAAAAAGCATCGCGGGACTCTTCGCGGTGGCATCGAGCAGATTTTCGAACTTGCCCATGGCGTTGGGCCGAATCGTGCGCTCGACATAATCTGTGAGCAGCCAGCGGTCGGCGCCCTTGGTGACGTTCACATTGAAGTGGTTGAACCAGAAATTGGACATTACTTCGTAAAGCTGGCGGTCGCTGTAAATCGCGCGATCAACGGTGGCGAGATCGAGTTCCGCTTGAATGCGCTGCGGCCCCGGCATGGTTTCGTACTGAATCATCCCGGGGTCGATTCCCTGCTGGCGCATTTCCTGGCGCTTGGCCTGCATTTGCTGCTGATATTGCTGGCGAACTTCCTGGGGGGTCAGGCCCTCCCGTTTGGCGGCTTGATTCGGCGGCGGATATTTGTTCAGCAACTGCTCAGAAGACATTTTGAGGGTTTTGAATTCCGCGAGCTTGCCATCCAGAGCTGAATCGTCGATTGAATTGAAATTGAGCTGCTGCTCGATCCACTTCTCGAGGCCCATTTTGCGGATGCGTTCTACGTCACCCGGACGCGGGCCGTAGGCGAGGCGGTCGAGGGCGTGGAGGATGGCCTCGTCTTCCGTGAGTTGCGTGATGGGCAATTTACCCTTGAAGGATTTCGGCAGACTGAACGCGGAGTCTCTCGTGACGGATGGGCTTTCAGTTTTTCCGGCTTGGACGCTGGGGACAATAATCGCCAGAGAGAGGACCACAGCTGCGGCGAACAGTGCGATTCCAGCGGCGTCAAGACGGTTTCGTAGGCCCTTGTTTGAGCGACGGAGATGGTTGGTAAGAGTTCCCTGCCGCGACGAGCGAAAAGTATGCGCGATACGCAAAGTTTTCTCCCTTATGTGAGAGTCTAACCCTGCGGTGACGCAAAAGTTGCGATTGGGAGCGGCGGAACGACTTAGGCGGCAACCTGTACGAAAGGACAGGATCGTGTGGACTGTCGCGTGCGTGGAAATGCTTGCGATTGCAGATGAAATTCGCTACCCGGGCGAGCGGAAGGCGTCGAGAGACCATGTGTCTGCGCATTCATCGTGCTTTAGAACGTACAGGTTGCCGTCGTCGGCGAGAACGCGAAAATAAGTGACGCCGGGCGAGTACCATTTGTCGTCGACGCGCTGCACCACGTACGTGCGATTGCCGGCGAAAAATCGCAGTGGACGCTCATCGGCGCGATGGCCCGAATAGCATTGGACGCGTATTTCGTTCATGGCTCAGTAGGCCTTGGAATTTTCTTCAAGCGGAGTTTCTTCGGCGCGGCGTTCGGCGTTGTATGCGGCTCCGAAAAGCACAACGATGGCGGTGAGGTACATCCAAATCAAAAGGCCGATGGCTGCGGCGACGCCGCCGTAGACCACGTCATAGGGCATGTGGCGCACATAGGTGCCAAAAATATAATCCACCGCCCACCAGAGAGTCGTCGCGAGAACAGCGCCATGCAGGACGTCGCGCCAACCGCGGTGTCCGGGGCGGCCCACGCGATAAACGGTCATGAGAATAGCCACGCCGAGCACGAACACGGCAACGACATATCCGGTCCTGAGCCCAACACGCATCGCGAACGATGAACCGGTTTCGTACATTAGCCACGCGGTGACTTGCCTTCCGAAGATCGTAAGAATCACCACCGCCAGCCAGGGGAAAATTGTGAGGCAGAGCAAAATCAGGACGCGAAGTTGGCGATTCCAAAATTTCGGCCGCGTCTGGTCTCCGGCAATGATGTGAAAGCCTTCCGTCAAAGTGGTCATCAGACGGGCGCCGACGAGCAAAGCTCCGAAAAGACCGACAACAATCCATCGCAGGGCGCTTTCGCCGTGACGACCGAGATATGCGCCAACGAGGTGGGAACTTTCAGGCGGCAAAATAATCTGAAGGCGAAACCACATCTGCAAAACGGCGGATGCGCCCCATTTGGTGCCGTGGAGAATTCCGAGGCCAAGAAGGAGTATAGGGAAAAACGCGAGGAACATGCTGTACGCAGTCGCTTCGGCGACGATTTGACACTGCGGAAACACGCGGCGAACGGTGCGGTACATGCGTGTGATCAACGTCTTCATGCTGACCATGGCCACAGAGTTAGACTAAGCGAGTGTACTCGAAGTGGCTGTGATGTGTCGTGGGTCGCAAGCGTCGCGCGCACATGCGGCTCGTGTCCCTTGTGGCTGTGGGTCGCGAGGCGTAAACTCTTCGGAGAATCGCAAATAGAGCGCGTTCATTCCACCGGAGGAATGCTTTCGTGACAACGCCAGCCAAGACCATCAGCGAAGGGACGAACAGCAAGGAAATCATTCGCAAACATAAGGAATTCTTGTGGCCCGCAGTGACGAATTACTACAAACAGCCGCTCGTCGCCGATCACGCTTCGATGCAGTATTTGTGGGACCTCGAAGGGCGAAAGTATCTGGATTTTTTTGGCGGCATTGTGACGATTGGCGTTGGGCACTGCAATCCGAAGGTGACTTCGAAAATCAACGCGCAGGTGAACAAGCTGCAACACACGTCAACCGTGTTTCCGAATGAAGCGATCGTGAATCTGGCGGAAAAGTTGGCGGAGATTACTCCCGGGAAATTGCAGAAGAGCTTTTTCTCGAATTCCGGGACGGAGGCGAATGAGGCGGCGATTCTGCTGGCACGAATGGCGAGCGACAGTTACGACATTGTGGCGTTGCGGCACGGATATGCGGGAGCGTCGACCCTGGCGAAAGGCGTGACCGCGCACGCGGCTTGGCGCAAGGGCGGAGTGATCAACCTTGGCGTATCGCACGCCATCAATGCCTACTGTTACCGGTGTCCGCTGCATTTGACGTATCCGGATTGCGGCGTGGCGTGCGCGAGCGACGTCGAGAATCTGATTCAGACGGGGACGCGGGGAAGCATTGCGGCATTTATTGCGGAGCCGATACAGGGCGTGGGCGGATTTATTACTCCGCCGCCGGAATATTTCAAGATTGTTTACAAAATTGTGAAGAACTACGGCGGACTTTATATTTCCGACGAAGTGCAGACGGGATTTGGCCGCACAGGCAAGAAATGGTTTGGCATCGAGCAGTGGGAAGTGACGCCGGACATCATCACGTGCGCCAAAAGCATGGGGAATGGCGTGCCCGTGGGCGCAACGATTACGACCAGCGAGCTGGCGGATAAATTCCAGGGCCTGACGATTTCGACTTTCGGCGGCAATCCGGTGACGTCTGTGGCGGCGCGCGCTGTGATCGAAGTGATCGAGGAGGACAATCTTCGCGAGAATACGTACGTGGTGGGCGGATATTTTCGCAAACGCCTGGAAGAATTAAAAGAGAAGCATTCCGTTATCGGCGATGTCCGCGGCATGGGAATGATGCAGGGGATTGAGTTGGTGAAGGATCGCAAGACGAAAGAGCCCGCGCCGGAAGCGACGAATCAATTGCTCGAACGCGCGCGGGAGAATGGATTATTGATCGGCAAAGGCGGACTTTTCGGCAACGTGATTCGCATGGCGCCTCCGATGAATATCTCGAAGGCGGATGTGGATGAAGGCATTCGCATGCTGGATAAGTCGTTGAGCGAAGTTCGCGCGTAAATTGCAAAACGCACCAGTAATGAAGGGGCGAAGAACGATGGCGACGGCAGTGAGTTCAACGCAGGCGTGCCGGAATTTTATTGGTGGGCGATGGGTGGAATCGAAGGCGGCGAAGATTGCCGAGCGGCGGAATCCGGCGAATACGGACGAAGTGGTGGCGCGCGTGCCGTTGTCGAGCCGCGACGAGATGCGCCAGGCGATTGCCGCCGCGAAGGCCGCCTTCCCCGCTTGGCGCGACACACCGGCGCCGAATCGCGGGAAGATTCTCTTCAAGGCCGTGCGCCTCATGGAAGAGCAAAAAGAAGAATTGGCGCGGATGCTGACGCTCGAAGAGGGCAAGGCGCTGAAGGATTCGCTCGGCGAAGTGCAGCGCAGCATCAATATTCTGGAATTCATGGCAGGGGAAGCGCGGCGGCTGAATGGGGAAAGTTATCCGAGCGAGTTGCCAAAGAATTTTTCGTACACGGTAAGGACGCCGATCGGAGTGATTGGCGCAATTACGCCATGGAATTTTCCGTTAGCAATCCCCGTATGGAAAGTTGCGCCGGCGCTGGTGGCGGGAAACACATGCGTTTTGAAGCCGGCGGAGTTGACTCCACTGTGCGCGATTCGCATGACGGAGATTTTCGAGCAGGCGGGCTTGCCCGCGGGCGTTCTGAATCTGGTGCTGGGCGCGGGCCAGGAAGTGGGCGACGAACTGGTGCAGAATCTGGATGTACGCGCGATTTCGTTTACTGGATCGACCGAAATTGGATGCCAGATCTATGCCAGCGGCGCGCGTCGAATGCAAAAAGTCCAATGCGAAATGGGCGGGAAAAATCCCGTGGTGATTTTGGCCGACGCGGACTTGCCGCTGGCGGTGGAGTCGGTGGTTTCGGGAGCGTTCGCTTCCACGGGGCAGCGCTGCACGGCGACGAGCCGCGTGGTGATCGAGGAAAGCGTAGCGCACAAGTTTGTGGCGATGCTGACGGAGCGTACGAAGAAATTCAATGTTGGCAACGGACTGGAATCCGGAGTCGATATGGGACCGTCTGTGGATGAGAAGCAGATGAACACCGTGCTGAAGTACATCGAGATCGGAAAAAAGGAAGGCAAGCTGCTGCTGGGCGGCGAGCGGCTGACGGGCAGCAAATACGACAAGGGATATTTTGTTGCGCCGACGATTTTCGATCACGTGACGACCCAGAACCGGATCGCGCAGGAGGAGATTTTTGGCCCGGTGCTGAGCGTGATTCGCGTGAAGAATTTCGACGACGCGCTGGACGCGGCGAATTCGGTGCGATACGGATTGTCGAGCGCGATTTACACGAGCGATGCGTCGAAGGTTTTCGAGTTCATTGACCGCATTGAAACAGGGATCACGCACGTGAATTCGCCGACGGTGGGCGGCGAAGCGCATTTGCCCTTCGGCGGAATCAAGGATACTGGCGTTGGGCATCGCGAAGTGGGACATGTGGCGCTGGATTTCTACACCGAGCTGAAGACCGTCTATATTGATTACACGGGGCGCAAACGCGAATCGAGCGTTTATTGATGACACCAGGAAATAATCCAAGGCGAATGAAGGCAGGGGTTCCCTGCCGCTTTTCGATATCGGTGATGGTGATTTTGGCGCTGACAGTTGCGGTGATTGTCCCGCTCGCGGGGGCGCGCGAGGGAGACAAGATCAATTGGAAGCCGATTGGCGACGCCATTCTCAAAATTACGGGGCGCAAGCCGCCAAAAACTTGGAACGTGTATCAGGATGAAAAGAAGAAAGAGCGCGTGCTGGTGGAGATGGATAACCGCTACCTGATTCTGGATGCGAAAACCAAGCAGGTGTATGAAATTACGGCGGCGAACTTTCAACCGCACGGCAAGATTTATCAAAGCGCGAATCCGACCTCAAATGAGAACGCTGTGCCCAGCACTGGCTGGGACAGGCGCGATATCGGGCCCGCGGAGCGCATTCAGGTGGAGCTGACGAAGGAAAGCGTTTCTTTGGACGTCGAACTGCCGCACCCGCTGGAACTGCGCACTCCGGTACACTAGCAAGTACTCTCCAACACAAAGGCAACGACTAGACCTCCCTCAGTTCGCACAGAACCGGTGCGAACGGGCCCTGCCTGCGGCAGGCAGGCGTTAGCTACAGTGCCGAAGCGAGTGGGCACGGCAGCAGAAAAGCAACGATCAAGAGAAAAGCCGCAGCATCTCCAAAGGCGAGACTCTGCGCTACCAGGGCGTGCGCCCTTCGGAAATGGGGCCGGGGGAGTCGGCGGCGGATTGCGCGGGGCCTTTTAATTCTGCGAGCAAAATTCCGATGAAGACCAAGGCGGCGCCGGATAATTCGCGCGTGCCGAGGTGTTCGTGGGCGACGATTACGGACGTGAGCGCGGCGAAGACGGGTTCGAGGCTCAGGAGAATTGCGGTGTGAGTGGGCGTCGTATATTGCTGCGCCCAGACTTGCATCGAAAAGCAGAGAGCGGTAGCGCCAATAGCGGTGATTAGAACCGCCCAAACAAGAGTTGGAGACCACAGAAGGCGGGGAGGCTCCCATCGAGTGACGGCGAGCAGAGGCAAACAGGCGAGAGTCAGCAGCGCGGTCATGATCACTTGCAACACGCTGAGCGCGGGGACGGAATGCCGAACGCTGTAACGTCCGACGACGATGATGTATAGCGCGAACATCAGCGCGCAGATCAGGACGAGAAGATCGCCGACGTTTAACCTGGCAAAGCCTGCACGCGGCACCGTCAAGTAATACAAACC
>Ga0134128_10000691_pt1 | contig 46012 bp, 40 predicted proteins | sample KB31754_FD_96462 | JGI IMG/M metagenome (GOLD analysis project Ga0134128, IMG submission 96462) | Terrestrial soil microbial communities with excess Nitrogen fertilizer from Kellogg Biological Station, Michigan, USA - KB3-175-4 | ecosystem: Environmental > Terrestrial > Soil > Unclassified ...
CCTAGGCCAGAATGCGCGCTGGCCGCGTTGCACGGCTTGCGAAGGCACCAGCCTTCGCTTCGCCGCGCGCCTTGCCAGCACGCATTCTGGCTTGAACGCATCTCCCAAATTAAATGTCAACAGACCCTAGTCCACGTCGGCATATTGATGCTTGGCGCCGGCCAGGTTGAACAAGGCGTTCAAGCGGCCCACCACGCAATCATTGACTGTGTCTTGCGTCGCTGCCTGCCCGCTCACCAGCGAAATGTAGTTGTCCAGGCTGACGTGGACGGTGCCATGGTATTGCGTCAGCAAGGCGCCTTGCGGCACCAGGGTCTTTTGCAAATAAGGGTCTTGCGTGCTGGTGTCGAAAGTGTCGGCGCAACCGTGGTTTCCAGCATGATCACGAAAACGTGCTTGATGTTCTTGGCGCTGGTGGCAGGGGTGCCGAGTGGTGGTGTCGTGCTGTTGGCGACCGCGCTACCGCTATTGCCGCCACCGTCGCTACCACCCGAGCATGCTGCCAGCAACGCGGCAATCGATGCAATCAGCATCAGCGTGGCGGTGAAAATCCATCTGTTGGTCCGTTTCATTTTTTCTCCCGATTTGGCCGGACGTGATCAGCCGAATCGACCAATGACAGGCATCGGCGACTTCGGGCGATTCAATCCGGGTATTGATGTTGATGCGACGAAAACTTTTGACGGGAGCACTGAAACATACAAATATGTCTTTTTAATGACAACGTACAGTTTCGTATGTTTTTACGCCAAACGCTGCCGCGTGCGGGGCAGGCTATCGGGGAAAGGGAAAGTCAGGCTTCCTGGCGTGCGCGCACCATCTCGGCCGCACGTGCAGCGAGGGCCGGCGGAATCGGCAATTGCGCCAGTATCCAGCCCAGTGACTGGCTCAGACGCTCCGGACTGAAGTCTTTTTGAAAACCATACATGCTCGCGCCATGCAGAATGCAGCGCAGCGCGATCAGCTCCGGGTCGGTTTCGCTGGTGGCAATGCCCAGCACGCGCGCATTGGCACTTTCAATGACTGGCTCGATCAGGCTGAACAGCTTGGCATCACCACGCGCCGCCATTGAGATTTCCAGCAGGGCACGCGTCGCTGGAGACGGTGGCCGCACGCGCATGCTCAGCAGGAAAAGATACATCCGTTCGACCGGCGTCATCTCGCCCATCGATTCCACCATGCGCGCATCCTGGGCAATCACCGTTTCAAGGAAGGCTGGAAGCAAGTCGTATTTTCCGTTGGGGAATTGGTAGCGCAAGGCGCCACGCGAGCAATCGCACAGCTGGCAGACATATTCTTCACTCCAGGAGGCATAACCTTCGCGGCTGAGGATATGCTCCGTCGCTTCAAACATTTTCTGGCGGGTACGTTGCGCCCGCGGGGTGGAAATTCGTCCAGCTCTTGTGTCCATTGATTCATCGGTGCTTCTGCCGCTGCCACACTGCAGAAGGCGGGGTGCGGTTTGTTGTCAGCAATATTGCTTATATTTATTCTTACTCCAAGCCCGAAGGCCTCCCCGTGATATACAGCATTGCTGCAGGAAAGACAAGTTTCGGGCAGGTTCACGCCTCCAAATCGATTCCCATGGGAAATTAATATTTACAAAAGGCAATTCATTGCCAACTGTCATTATTGACAGGTATCCCAAAGCCCCTGATTGTGTTCTATTGCTCGGTGTTCAATTAACGCCCCGCAAGAAGGATGCGCATGCTTCCCATGATCTGGCCACCACGGCTTCGCACCACCTTCCTCAATTCTTCCGTCACGGCAGGTTTGGCGGCAACACAGCAACGCATAGCGGACAAGAATGGTGTTCACGCCTTGTGTGGCGCCCAACCGGAAGGAAAATTTTGCCGCCGGAAGGTTTCCGGAAGGTTAAGAGTTGCCAGAAAGCGCATATTGCCTGGCAATCGAGATGCGTGTGCCGGCATGAAAACACGGCGCCAAAGCGCAAGCCGCACCCGCATCGAATTTCCTGAGCCATGAAACGAGACCCCTTCCAATTCGGCCAATGGTTGGTGCGCCCTGCCACCAATTGCATCGAACAAGACGGCGAAACGCGCCAGATGGAACCGCGCGCAATGGACGTCTTGCTGGCTCTGTGCGCGGCAAATGGCAGCGTGCTGAGCGCGGACCAATTGCTGAGCGCCTGCTGGGGGACGGATGCCTACGGCGACAACCCGGTGCACAAAACGATTGCCCAGCTGCGTCGCCTTCTGGGCGATGCCGCCAACGCCCCGGTCTATATTGAGACCATACGCAAACGCGGCTATCGCACCCTGGCCGAGCTGACCTTCGGCAGCGCCGACACCATCGTCCTGCCGCCCTGGAAGGACGGCACGCCATTTCGCGGCCTGCAAGCCTTCGACCAGAACCATGCCCCGGTCTTCTTCGGGCGTGGCGACGCCACGCGCGCGCTCGCCGAAGCTGCCAACGCCCAGGCCGAAGCCGGTTATGCATTGCAGCTCCTGTTGGGCCCAAGCGGTTCGGGCAAGACCTCGATCGTGTTGGCCGGCCTGTTCCCCGCCCTGTCCCTGGCCGGCAGCAGCCATGGCCTGGCCCTGCTCGACACCACCACCTTCGACTTGGCCGAGCAAGGCGAACACAGCCTGTTCGTGACCCTGGCCGGCGCCATGCTCGACATGCAATGGGATGGCCAGCCGCTATTCCCCGGCGCCAGCGCGCTTGGGCTGGCGCACGCTCTGAAGCACGACATCGACGACGTGATCCGCCAAATGGCGGCGGTATTGGAACAGGCCGGCCCCCACCTCGCCGCGCCGGCCCCTTTGCGCAAGCCGCGCCTGCTGCGCTTCGGCATCTTCATCGACCGGCTCGAAGCCCTGTTCACCGCCGGGCAAACCGGTGAAACGGACCGGCTCGCCTTCCTGCAAGCCCTGTCGCGCCTGGCGCGCGGCGGGGTGGCACTCATGGTGCTGGGCTGCCGCAACGACTTCTACGCCCACGTTGCGGCCCACCCGGAACTGATGGAAGGCAAGGCCAAGGGCGCGCATTTCGACCTGGCGCCGCCCAGCGCGGCGGAAATCGCACAAATCATCCGCATGCCGGCCGCCATGGCGGGGCTCACTTACGGCATTGACCCGGAAACGCATGCGCGCCTGGACGACGTGCTGTGCGCCGGTGCGGCCGCCAGCCCCGACGCCCTGCCGCTGCTGCAATACTGCCTGCAGGAACTGCACCGCCTGCGCAGCGATGACGGCGAACTGAGTTTCGCCACCTTCCGCGAACTGGGTGGACTGGAAGGTGCCATCTCGCAGCGCGCCGAGCAGGTCGTGGCAGGCTTCAGCGAAAAGCAGGCCGCCTCGCTCTCGCGCATCATGTCGCTCGTGGTTGTGCTGTCGGCCAACGAGGAAAGCATCACCAGCCGCCACGCGCCCTGGGCGGCCCTGGCCAACGACGAGGAACGCCAGGTGGTGAGCGCCCTGGTCGAATCGCGCCTGTTCGTCAGCGACCTCAAGGGCGACACGCCAAGCTTCGGCATCGCCCACGAAGCCCTGCTGCGGCGCTGGCCGCGCTTGGTGGAGTGGGCCGAGGCACACCGCGCCTCGCTGCGCGTGCGCGGCTGGCTGGCGCAGCAGGCGGCGCGCTGGGCCGCCGAAGGCCGTCCCGACGACCTGCTGCTGTCGCAAGGCAAGCGCCTGACCGAAGCCCGCTTGCTGCAAACCGAAGGCTTGTTCGCCCTGAGCTATGCCGAAGTCGAACTGATCGGCACTTCGGTCAAGCGCGTGCAGCGGCGCACCCGCCTGCGCAACCTGGCGTTTTCCGCCATCGTCATCCTGGCACTCACGGCAAGCGTCATGGGCTTGCGCGCCACGGCAGCCAAGCGGCAGGCGGAACAGCAGCGCGCCGAAGCGGAAGGTCTGATGGGTTTCATGCTGGGCGACTTCGTCGACAAATTGCGCCCGCTGGGCAAGCTCGACCTGTTGGACAGTGTGAGTGTGAAGGGTTTGGAATATTTGAAGCGTCCGCAGGATGAAGAGGTAAGCCCGACCGCGCTGACTCAACGCGCCAAGGCCTTGCAGGTGATTGGTGAGGTACGGCGTGCGCGCGGCGACACCAAGGGTGCGCTTGAAGCATTAACCGCAGCCGACAACATCTTGCAACAACAGTACAGGAGTTCGCCGCAAGATACCGAAGTCATGAAAACCCTCGGTAAGACATTATTTTGGCTCGGGCAGATCAGCCTGGACCAAAATGATTTATCCAAGGCACAAGGCTATTGGCAAGACTATCTCGATACCAGCAACCGCTTGAACGCGATAGAACCCGACAAGGTTGAGTGGTGGATAGAGCAATCTTACGGACACACGAATTTAGGTTCGCTAGCCTTGAAACGCACGGACCTTGATATGGCAGTCCGCGAGTTAAATCAGTCAATTGAATTAAAAGAACGTGCATTGGCAAAGAGCCCAAGCACATCTTTGTCGGCGGATCTTACCAACACTTATTCCTTCTTGGCCAGTGCGAAAGAATCTCTAGGCGAACTTGATGCGGCCAGCCATCTGTATGAAAAGGAACTGCAAATCACATCGAACCTGCGCGAGACTGCTCCGGCCGAAGTGTTATGGATAAAAAATCATGTAATCGCTTTATGGCGGCGCGCAGACATACGTCTCGCATGGGGGCTGGATCAGCAAGCACTCGCCGACTTTCGGGAAGCGAAGTCGCTGTATCAAGAATTGCTGACGCATGATCCGGACAACCGAACTTGGCAAGGAAGCATTGCCTATCTGGAGCAAGAGGAAATTCGAATTTCCGCGCGCCAAAATAATGCAGCGGGAGCTTTACACGAACTGGAAGCTCCTGCGACGACCTTGCGCAATCTGGTGGAATTCGACCCCAAAAACCTGGAATGGGCGCGCTGGGAAGCGACCACGCATCTATGGATAGGCTCTTTCCTGCTGGGCAAGGGAAAACTCGACGACGCACAGCGTGAAAGTCAGTATGCCTTGCAACGGCTGGAAATATTGAACAACACCAGCAAGAATGCCGTCCGCCCGCGCTTGAAGCTGATCGACGCTGAACTTCTTTCGTCAGACATCGAACGCGCAAAAAACAATATGGATGCTGCCACCGCTGCGTGCCGCAAGGCTTACGCACTGCTGGAAAAAGATGCCAAATCAACTTGGGATTTCCGCGTCCTCGATCCCTTGGTACGTGTCAATTATTGCCTCGGCAACGACGAGGCTGCAGAAATAGCCGCAAAGCGCCTTGAAAAAATCGGCTACCACGACCTTATGTACCGGCGCTTTATTTCAACTCACACGAAAAGGAAGGAATGATGCAAAATCCAGAAAAAATTGCTGAAGTTCATATACGAGTCACGATGAATCTTCCCGGCCCCTATCCGCTGTACTATAGCGACATTTTTCCAGTCAATCCTGTTCCGGACTGCGTGGTGAAATGTTCCGTTCCGACCAACATCATTTTCACACTGGACGAAAAGACTGCCGAGGCTGGCTGGCATTTCGCCGGTTATGCGCCACGGGCTTCCTATCCCATGCCCTTGCACACCAACCTGGGCTTCTCTTCGACGTTCCCCAATCTTTCAGTGACGGTATTCAATCCCGCATCACGCAAAGGCGATACTCACTTCTTTTCGCTGATGTACGCCAATGCAGCCATCAACAACGGCGCTCCGTTTTCGTTCGATCCGGAAACACAAAACGATGGCGACGGAGTTTAACAGGCACGCCCACTAGCGCAAAAAGAGACCGTCAATCACGACGGTCTCTTTTTTCATCCATCCTTCAACCGGCTCAATGACTGAACGGCACCCACATCACATACTTCACCGGCGCATCGCCGTTCGATACAGCGATCCGCAACTGGTAATTGCACATCTTCTGCGTCATCGCCGTTCCCACCCACTGATAGGAGGCCGACGCCGCCGGCTGCTTCGGCAAGCCCCATTTGCCGAAGGTATTGCGTCCATCCGACAGTTCGATGCCGACGATCTGTACATTGTCGCCCCGATCGCCGAGCGCTTCGATGGGGAAGATGTTGAAGGCGACTTCGGACCCGGCACCGGCCAAGTCGCCGGATTCGCTCGCGGCTTCGCGAGAACGTACCCGCGATGCATCATTGCCCATCGGGAAAATGCCCATGCCGGAATCAAGCCGGCTGCTCTGGACATATAAGTAAGTCGTATCAACCGCGATGTTGACGACCATTGCTGACGGCCCGGGTTTTGCCTTCGGTTTTGCGCGACGTTGATAATGCATGATTCCCCCTTGTTTGGTATGGAAGACCGTTCCACGACGGTGTCTGCCTCTGGACAATTGCGTTATTTTTCAGGCGATACTTTGGAAAGCCGGTTCCTGCTCATCCGTCCACTGCGTCCCGGACTTGGGTAAACACGGCGCGGTTTTGCGGATTGCTGGACATATCGGCTCCTTCTACGATCAGTAATTGCGCTTCCCACCTGGCCGGCCTTGCACGGGGCCGGCGCCCGCTGCTCCTATGAGGCATTCGGGTTGGGCAAGAAGCCCCGGAAAATGATGTCCACCGCCCCGCCGGTGACGCCGCCGGGGCGCTGGCTGACGCATGCTCCCTGCGGTTCGTTCTTGCCCGGGTCGCTGCGCTCGTCGCAATAAGCGACATTGGTTTTGGGGTCGACAATGGGCGCATAGGCAGTGCCGCCCGGCGTCTTGCACATACCGTCCCTGGCGCGCGGCGCATTGACCGGCGCCGCGCAGTTGTTCTGCGGATTCGGGTAGCCGGCATTGCCGGTGCAGGTGGTGGCAGCCCAGCCATACACGCCGCTGGCATTGGCGTTATGCCCGAAGCTGCTGTTTTCCGCCGCCGGGAAAGGCCAGGACTGCCCTTTCATCTCGAGCTTGAGGAAGGAATTGATGCCGTTGACGGCGCTGATGTCGGCGGCGTCGGCATTGGCGCAGCCTTTGCCCTCGGCGCCATTGATGGCGAAATTGATCGAGCCTTCGGCGAGGTTGGTGGCGTCGCCGAATACCGCCGATCCGCCGCAGCCGTTGTTCGGATTGCCGTCGTATTTTTTGGGCGTGAAAAAGAAGTTGTAGGTCATTGCCGGGCTGCAGGTGCCGCCGGCGCAGGAAAAGGTAGCGGGCTTATAGGTGAGGGTTTCACCGGCCTTGAGCAGGTAATAACCCTTGTCGGCGACGGCCGGCGTCTGTGGCACGAACTTGATCGGGCGATGTGTGATGCTGGAAATAAACAACGGCCCGGCTTCCTTGACCGTCGTGATCTGCCGGCCCAGGTTGCTGCAGTTGGCCGGCAGGAACTTGGGCGGCTGGCCCAGGACCAGGTTGGCATAGACCGGTTCCCTGGTCTGGTTGGCGACACGAACGGACGTCGGCGCGTGCGAAGACGGTGCGTCATCGGCCCGGGCGGCAGCACAGCAGAAAAGCACGAGCAGCATCGCGGCGGCGATGGCGTAGGGGCTGGTCCTGCCTTTTCCCCCTGCCCCGGCAATTGCCATGCCGCCGCGTCTCTCTGCACTCCCCTGGTTGACCTGACTGTTTCCCATGTGCAATCTGACCTGCGGTCTTGTCCCGCCTTTCATGCCGCCTCTGACCATGTGCCCCCCGAGAATTTGATGTGTAATGTATTTAGATGCCGCACAGAAACAAGCAAAGGCGAACAAGTGTCGATGCCATGCGTTTGCCGTGATTGCACTCTAGCCAGTGCACGCCAAATCAACCTTCCGCCAACCTTCCGGTCGATGGTTTTCGGGGAAAAACAGGTGATTTGAGACAGGAAACCGTGGGAAAAGCGCCCGGGAAGGTTGGCGTAAGGACGCCGTCCGGTTCGAACGCTCTTCATCCTTCCCTGTCATACTGAACACCCCTGGACGCGGGAGCCGACCGATGATGAGCATTGACACGCAGCAACTTATCCCACCGAGCAGGGCCCCCACAACGCTTGCTGCCGCATTTGCCTCCTCGTTGACCCTGTTCGCCGCCCACGCCGAGGCAAGCGACCTCCATCTCGACCAGCTCAAATTACCGCCAGGATTTCACGTCGAGGTGCTGACCGACGCCGTTCCCGCCGCACGCGAAATGGCCCTGGGGCCGGAACGGGATGGCAAAAGCGTGCTGTACGTGGGCAGCATGGATGCGGGCAAGGTCTATGCCGTTGAACTGGACCATGGACACAGCAAGGCGGTGCACGTCATTGCCCAGGGTTTGCAGCGCCCGGTTGGGGTGGCTTACCGCGAGGGCAAGCTGTATGTGTCGGCAATTTCATCGATCTACCGGCTGGACGACATCGACAAGCGGCTTGAGCATCCACCCAAGCCGGTGCTTGTAACGGACCGTTTCCCCACAGACACACATCACGGCTGGAAATTCATTGCCTTCGGCCCCGATGGCTGGCTCTACGTGCCCGTCGGCGCGCCGTGCAACATCTGCGAACCGGGTGAACGCTACGCCAACCTACAGCGCATCAAGCCCGATGGCAGCGCCGCCGAAACCGTGGCGACCGGCATACGCAATACGGTCGGCTTCGACTGGAACCCGGTCGACCACAGCCTGTGGTTTACCGACAATGGGCGCGACATGCTGGGCGACGACATTCCGGATGACGAACTGAACCACGTCACCAAAGCGGGCCAGCATTTTGGCTACCCCTACTGCCACCAGGGCGACATCATCGACCCCGAGTTCGGCAAAGGCCACACCTGCGCCGAATTCGTGCCGCCGGCGGCAAAACTGGGCGCCCATGTCGCCTCATTGGGAATGCGCTTCTACACGGGCACGCAATTTCCGGAGGAATACCGCAACAATGTGTTCATCGCCGAACATGGCTCGTGGAACCGCAGTACCAAGGTCGGTTACCGTGTGGCGCGGGTGGTGTTGAATGCGGACGGCAAGGCCGTGAAGCAGGAACCCTTCGTCCAGGGCTGGCTGCAACGCGATGGCGCCGGCCATGAAACGGCATGGGGACGCCCGGCCGACGTGCTGGTTGCGCCCGACGGCTCGCTATTGATCAGCGACGACGTGGGCGGGGCGATTTACCGCGTGACTTACAAGAATTGATGCGAAGAATCACCGCGAAAAATTAGTGGGGCTGCTTTTTGGCTTCTTTGCGCCGTTCAGCCTGCTGCTCGGCCAACTCTTCCTGCAGACCCTCACCTTCGCCAAGGCCATAGGCACCGCGGCGGTCGGTGTCGACGATGCCGTGTTTGATGTCAAGCCGCGCCTGCCGCATGATCGCGTGCGGCCCACCTGACTGGCTATGATGGGTTTCATCGTGTTCATGAGGCAGAGGAAGTTCGGACTGTCCCTCGATAACGACGGCACTCTTGATCGTCACTTCCATCACGTCCTTGGGGATACGCAGCCTGGAGCGGCCCTGTGCTTTATGCATGGTCCCTCCTACAGGTAATGCGGAAGGGAAAGCGGATCGAAATCGCGTCATTCACCTTGGGCAATGACGCCTTCGGCCTGCTCGACGTTGAAGGCACCGCAATGCCTGAGCACGTCCACAGCTTGAGCCTGGTCCTTGCCGTCAAGTTCGACCGCAACAAGCATGCCGGCCCGGCGCAGCGCCTTGTCAGCTTCGGCTTGGCTGTGATTGTCGAGCGCACCGTTGATGTCCGGGGACTCGAAACGGTCGCCACCTATCGGGTAGGTGGCATGCTGGCCCGGTGGATTGACGTAAAAAGAAGCAATGTGTTCACGCGCGAAACCTGCGCGCTCCAATTCGCCGATCGCCTCGTCGACCTGGTCCTGCAATTGCATTCGGGCTGCGATGACCGTTGCCATGGCGCCTCTTTTTCAAAAGAATATTCGCCCCTGTTGAAGCTCTTCCCTGAAAAGCGGCATGGAAACCGCATGCAGCCGTACTGCTTCAGTTACGGTACGCCGGCACCAATTTTGTTCGCGTGCCTGACGTATTTATCCTTGCTGGCATCGCGCATTGCGGCACCGGCAAACGCCTGGCTATGCGCCCACGTCCAAGGGTTGACGCCTTCAGGCACGGGCTCCTGGTTTTCGAGATGGCCTGTCGCCACACGTGCTGCACGTCGTGCTTCCATGAACAAGTTGTAAGTGCGTGATCCCATGTTTTTCTCCCAGCTGGATTGATGTTGAACTGGCTTGTCACCTGGATTGGTGTATCAGTGAAGCCAGTCTATCAAGATGGGCTGATTTTTGATGTAGGAAAACGGCACCATCTGGTGTCATCCATTTCACTTGGGCAAGTCAGTATCTGCAAGGCACAAACACGTCGATGCGCGTACCACGGTCGCTGTCGATCCGAAACGTTCCGCCTAGCAAAGTCGCGCGCTCGCGCATGCCCACGATACCGTGCGACCGGGTCTTGCCCAGCACACCCTTGGGCAAGCCTATGCCGTCGTCGGCAATGCGCAGGCGCAATCCTCCGCTCTCGCGCGTCAAGGAAATCGCGACATGTTTCGCCTTTGCATATTTCACGGCATTGGTCAGCGACTCCTGCACGATGCGGTACATCGCGATGGCACGCTCCGGGTCGATGCCGGCTGCGCCATCGTCCATGTCCACGTCGATATGCAAACCCGTTCGCTGAGCCACTTCATCGCCATAGGCACGCACCGTTGCCGCCAACCCGAATTTCTCCAGCATGCCGGGATGCAGGTTTTCCACAATGCGCCGCTTGATGTCGTGGGTCTTTTTCAAAAGATCGAGCGTCTTGTGCAAGTCTTCAATCATGCCGGCATTGCCCGGCTTGAGTTTTTCCAGCACGACCAGCAAGTCCAGCCTGAGCGCGGTCAGGTTCGAGCCAAGTTCGTCATGCAATTCGCGAGCGAGGCTGGCCTTTTCCTGCTCGGACACGGCCAGCAGATGATGCGAAAGGGCAGTCAATTGCTCGGCCCGCAGGGCGATATCGTTTTTTAGATGGTCATTTTTCGATTCCAGTTCGCGCTTGGAACGTTTCAACTGGGTGAAATAACGCTGGTTGGCCCGGTAAAACAGCACCAGCAAAGCCATGAATATGACGGAACCGGCGAAGCAGGCCATCAAGGTGGCCCAGTAATGTTCGCGTATCTGTTCTTCGCGGTCGGCTATCAGGATGGATTGCCTGGCGTCAATGGCATCGCCAAGCTTGCGGAGCGCAAGCAGGTCACCCGCCGCATCGGCAGCTTGCCCGGTTTGCGCCGCCGCTGTGGTTGACAGCCCTTCCCGCACGTCGCCGGCCGCGTCGCCCAAGGCGAGCAGGCGCCGGGTGATCAAGGCATGCAATTTTTCGAGATTGGCTTTCTGGATGGCGTCATCCTCCTGCAACGCCGCGAGCGCACGGAACTCCGCTTCGCTGCGCACCGCTTCGCCACCCGCCTTCATCTGAGATCGAGAGGCCCCACCATCTTGTGCGGCATGCTCGCCGGCGCGCATCTCGGCATCCTTCAAAAGGATATCGACATTCTTCAGATGCACCTTGAAATCCCAGTCGCGCTCAAGCTGGGCATCCTGCTCGGCAAGGATAGCCGCGCTGGTGACGGCCAGCAATTCCTTGGCGGCCAGGCCGATCAGGAACACACCGAAAATCAGCCCAATGTAAAAAGGCAGCTTTGGCGCTGCCTTGAAATTTGTCGATATGGAGTGCATGGACCGGAATATGTTTATCTTTTCCCCGCTTGCTTCCCTGCTATCGTCGATGATTCAATGTGAATCCTATCGCAATGCAAGACCTGACACAACCACCGTTGGAACCCAGCCGCACATTATTCGAGCAAGCCGTTCTTCATCGCGTAATAGGTCAGTTCGCTGTTCGAATGCACCCCCATCTTTTCCAGCACGCGCGTGCGGTAGGTACTGACCGTCTTCACGCTCAGGCACAAGGTCTCCGCCATATCCGACACCGCTTCACCCTTGCACAGCCGCAGGAAAACCTGAAACTCGCGGTCAGACAATTTGGTATGCAAAGGCGCCGCATCGGCCTGGTAGAAATTCTTGACCAGGATATCGCCGACCACGGGATTGAGGTAGCGCCGGCCCGATGCCACAAGGCGTATCGCACGCTCCATTTCCTCCGGCTCGCAATCCTTGTCGAGATAACCGTCGGCACCGATCTTCAGGGCATTGACGGCATATTGCTCGGCCGGGTAACCGCTGAACATCAGGATATGGAATTCAGGCTGGCCCTGCTTGATGGCACGCAGTATATCGATCCCGCTCTGCTCCGGCATGTTGATGTCGAGCAGCATTACGTCGCATTGCTCCTTGCGTGCAATGTCGAGCGCACCGCGGCAACACGTGGCCTCGGCCGAGACTTCCATGTCGGTAATGTGTTCCATTATCTTCCTGAAACCTTGACGCACAATATCGTGATCGTCACAGATGGCAACTCGTATCATGGTTGATCCTTGTCTTTCGGTAAGAGTGGAAACTGCAGGCAACTCAGGCACACCGCCATTGTCTTGATCTTGTTTCTTAGGGACAGATAATTTGCGAGGTAAGTTCATTGGACGGGGAAAATTTATTTCCACCAACAACCTACAGTAGCAAGCGCCGCAGTCCTACATGTAGCGCCGAGTTGCCGTGATAAGTTGGGGTCGTGCAATCGAAGCAGCCATGCGCGGGCAGAAGCGTTGACGCAGCGATGACTGCCGATGCCCCTCAAACCGACAAAGGAGAATTCGATGACAAACCCCAAACTACGCCGTGCCGAAGATTGGCAACATCACGACCGCTATGATGCCGCAGCCGCAGAACCGCGCGAGCGCGACTATCCCTCAGGCAGACACCACGAACCGTCGGCAGCAAACTACCCGCAATATCTTGCGGAAAACCGGCACATCCGCCGCGGCAATCAGGAGCACTACGATCAATCGCGCCATCCAATGGACCGTGGCGAAAATGATGCCCATGAATACCGCTATGGCGACCAGCCGCGCTTTTCCCCATTGCGCTTCGGCAGCTACGACGAAGTGCGCAACGACAGCTTCGGCTACACCGAAGTAGAACGCCAGCCGCACAGCTTCGGGCCGTATGCGCGCGCAGGCCGGGAGATGCATGGCCAGCCACATCCGGGTTACTATGATCCGGTCTATGGCAACGTCGGCGTGAATTGGAACGGCCCGGGCTATCTGCACAATCCCGACCAATTCCAGCATGCTCCATCACACGGGCATGCGCACCACGGTGACCCCGACTACCATCAATGGCGTGAAGAACAGATCCGCAAGCTCGACAGCGACTATCATCAGTGGCGCCAGGAGCGTTACCAGAAATTCTCGGAAGACTTCAATACCTGGCGCGCCACGCGGCCGAGCCATGGCGCGCTGCCGGTCGAAGAGCCTGCTGGAAAGCGTGTCGAGAGCACGCCCGATTCAAGCGCCTCGCAGGTGCATGGTGCGACCTTGCCTGGCACAGGAACAAAGCGGTAAACCTGCGTATGAATGCGCAATAACAAGGCCGGCTCATCGAGCCGGCCTTGCTTTACAACGCTGAACTACGCGGGATTAGTGCTGCTTGTTTTGGCTGTGGCGTTCGTTTTCCTGGCCCGATTGCGGGTTGGGATTGCCGTGTTGTTGCTGGCCGCGTTGACCGGACTGCTCATGCTGCTTGTTTTGCTGCTGGTTGGCCTGGTTTTGTTGCTGGTCGCGTTGCGATTGCTGGCCAGGTTGCTGGTTTTGCTGGCCAGACTGGCTGTGCTGTTGTTCCGGCTTGGAAGGGTTTTGCGAGGTTGGCTTCTGATTCATGATGACAACTCCTTAAATGGTATGCCGCAGAAAAGTCGCGGCCCTGCATCGCAGTGCCGATTGTCGACACTTGACCAGATCCATTGTATGGAAGTCGGCATCGGCGAGATAGACGCCAAATCCCATGCGTCGCGTAGGACTGGATGAGGTTAATTTTTCTGAAGGGAAAGCGATTGGCAACATGTTGCCGCGAATGACGTGCTGTCTCAGACCGGCTCGCCAAAAATCGCATCGATCTGGCGCCGTGCATGTTCGATGATGTCGACAATGGCTTCGCCCTTGCTCTTGCGCTTCACGTTGACGAGCATGGCTTGCGCGCCATCGCTGGCCGGGCAGTTGGCCTGCCTGATCTCGCACGTGCCAAGCCAATTGCCGTCGAGGCCCGGTATGGCAAACGGTTCGATGTGCCAGCCGCGATAGATTGCTTTCGTATTGCTGGAGGTCATGGCTTTCTCCGGTCGGTGGTATTGGAATTTGGACGGAAAATCCTGCGAATGATTCAAGCCCGCAAGACAAGCGGCGCTCCTTTCTTTGCTGACTTTTCCACCTCGTCCAGTCTTACAAGGTGTGCAGCGGCTTTCCGATTGCCTCAGGTTTGCCTGCCTTCTACGATGCGAGAGTTGGCCCACACCACCCAGGAGAAAAACATGAATGCACTGATACGCTCTGCCGCACGCCGTAACTCCCTCAATGCTCTCGCTACGCCACACAATGTCCAACTGCTGAAACTCGGTGGCGTCACCCTGGCCGGGATATTGGCCGGCCTTTTGATCGGCAAGCTGGCCTATGCCGACGAAAGCCTGAGCCATTGGGATAAAAGCTTTCTCACCACCGCAATAGAGTCGGACGCGGCGGAGATCAAGGCCAGTGAAATCGCCTTGCAGAAGAGCACCAACCCGGACGTGAAAAGCTTCGCGCAAAAGATGATTGACGCGCACACCAAAACCAGCGATGCATTGAAGAAGCTTGCCATGCAAAAGAATGTGGACCCACCAACCCAGCCCAGCCTTGCGCAGCGCACCAAGATCGACCTGATGTCCAAGCTGAGCGGCGCATCATTCGACAAGCACTATGCCGGCTCCATTGCCGTGTCGGCACACGAGGATGCAGTCAAGCTGTTTCAGGATGCCGATAAGAAGTCCAAGGACGCCGACATCAAGCAATTCGCCGATGCCACGCTGCCGACCTTGCGTGAACACCTGGCCATGGCCAGCGATTTGAAGGCCAAGGTGGAAAGCGAGAAATAAGGACGAGAAATAAGGAGCGAAAAAACCCGCGCATTACAGCGCGGACTTTTGCACAGCAGATGCGGCAAATCAGAACTTGTGGCGGATACCCAGGGCCACGATGTAGTTGTTCGGATTGTTGCCCACATACAGCCCGCCGGCACCGGTCGAGTCGAAGGTCGAATACATCATGCCGGCGTACACGTCGGAACGCTTGCTGAAGTGGTAGTCGGCCAGCACCGAGTAGCTGCGGATGTCGCCCGATGGCGTGGTGCCGAAGGCTTCGGCGTGCTGGTCGTAAAACGCCGCGGCGAGATTGAGATTCGGCGCGATGTTGTAGTCGCCGCCGATGAACCAGACATTGTTCGGCTGGTCTGCGCCGGTGTAAGTGGCTGCCGCGCTCGAGGTTGAGATGGTGTAACCGTACAGGCTGGTCACACCAAGGCTGGTCAGCGAGTCGGAAGCGGCCTCTAGCGTATAACGTTCAAAACCGGCTTCGAAGGTCAGATCGCTGGTTGGCTTGTACTTGGCGGCCACAAAGCCTGCCTTGGCGTCATCTAGGGTCCGGCAAATCGGCAAAACAGTCCTGCAACGTTTCCAGATCGATTTCAACACGCATGCTCTTCCTCTCGAAAAGCAGCAGTTAACCGCTTTCTGTTATCGCTTACAACCCCTTATGCAACTCCTTGATTGTTAACGAGGTTTGATGCGTGAGCCCTGGGAGGATAAGCCCCCTGGATGCAATGCTTTATCAGCTAAAACAAAGCCCAGCCACCAGGACCGGGTTTTGATGGTGCCGTGAAGCTTACGCAGCCTTGGGCAGCGAAGTACGGATCAAGTGGTCGAACGCCGACAGCGATGCCTTGGCGCCTTCACCGGCCGAGATGATGATCTGCTTGTACGGCACGGTAGTGGCGTCGCCGGCGGCAAACACACCCTCGACGTTGGTGCCACACCTGGCGTCGATGACGATTTCGCCCGAACGGCTCAATTCCAACGTGCCCTTGAGGAATTCGGTGTTGGGCACCAGGCCGATCTGTACGAACACGCCTTCGAGTTCGACGTGATGCGATTCGCCCGACTTGCGGTCGGTATAGGTGATGCCATTGACGCGTGTGCCGTCACCGCTGATTTCCGTGGTTTGCGCTTCGGTCTTCACGGTCACGTTGGGCAGGCCCTTCAGCTTGGTCACGAGCACGGCGTCGGCACGCAGTTCGGCGCCGAACTCCAACACAGTTACGTGGCCGACGATACCCGCCAGGTCAATCGCCGCTTCGATACCGGAATTGCCGCCACCGATCACGGCCACGCGCTTGCCCTTGAACAGCGGGCCATCGCAGTGCGGGCAATAGGCCACGCCGCGGTTCTTGTATTCCTGCTCGCCCGGCACGTTGACGTTGCGCCAGCGCGCACCCGTGGAAAGAATGACCGAGCGGGCCTTCACCACGGCGCCTTCTTCGGTATGGACTTCGATGTAGCCGCCGGACTGCTTGGCCGGCACCAGTTGCGCAGCGCGCTGGCGTGTCATCACTTCCACGCCATATTGGCGGATGTGGTTTTCCAGATCGGCGGCAAACTTCGGTCCCTGGGTTTCCAGCACCGAAATATAGTTCTCGATGCCCATTGTATCGTTGGTCTGTCCACCGAGGCGTTCCGTCAGCACGCCGGTACGGATGCCCTTGCGCGCCGCATAGACGGCCGCAGCAGAGCCGGCCGGGCCGCCGCCCACCACCAGCACGTCGAATGGTGCCTGGGCATTGAGCTTGGCGGCTTCGCGGGCGCCGGCATTGGTGTCGAGCTTGACGATGATCTCTTCCACGCTCATGCGGCCGGAAGCGAAGTTCTCGCCGTTCAGAAACACCATGGGCACGGCCATCACGTTGCGCTTTTCCACTTCGTCCTGGAACAGGGCGCCGTCGATGATGGTGGTGCGGATATTCGGATTGATCGCCGCCATCAGGTTCAATGCCTGGACCACGTCCGGGCAGTTATGGCACGACAGCGACATGAAGACTTCAAAATGCAGGGGTTGCGACAAGGCGCGGATCTGTTCGATCACGTCGGCCTCGATCTTGGGCGGATGGCCGCCAACCTGCAGCAATGCCAGCACCAGCGAGGTGAATTCGTGGCCCATGGGGATGCCGGCAAATTCGACGCGCGGCGCCTCGCCTTGGGCGGCAATGGCAAACGATGGCTTGCGCGCACGGCCGGCATCTTCCGTGACGCTGATGCGCTCGGAGCAATCGGCGATATCGGCAATCAGTCCACGCAGCTCTTGCGCCGACTCGCTGTCGTCATAGCTGGCGACGAGTTCGATGGGACGTTGCAGGCGTTCCATGTAGGCCTTGAGCTGGCCCTTGATGTTACTGTCCAACATATTGTGTTTCTCCAAAAGGGTTGAGGCTCAAGGCCATGGGGTTCACACCGCCGCCGGATACCCGGCTAAGCGGTGGAGCAAACTGCTTAGATCTTGCCGACGAGGTCGAGCGAAGGAGCGATGGTCTTCGCGCCTTCTTTCCACTTGGCCGGGCAGACCTGGCCGGGGTTGGCGGCAACGTATTGCGCAGCCTTGAGCTTGCGCAGGGTTTCCTGCACGTCGCGTGCGATGGCGTTGTCATGGATTTCCAGCGTCTTGATCGTGCCTTGCGGGTTGATGATGAAGGTGCCGCGCAGTGCCAGGCCTTCTTCAGCGATATGCACGCCGAAAGCGTTGGTCAGTTGGTGCGTCGGGTCACCGATCAGCGGGAACTTGGCCTTGCCCACTGCCGGGCTGGTTTCATGCCACACCTTGTGTGCGAAATGGGTGTCGGTCGTGACGATGTAAACTTCCGCGCCGGCCTTTTGGAATTCGGCATAGTTTTCAGCAGCGTCTTCGACTTCGGTCGGGCAATTGAAGGTGAATGCAGCCGGCATGAAAATCAGGACCGACCACTTGCCATGCAGCGATTGCTCGGTGACTTCAACGAACTTGCCATTGTGGAAAGCCTGGGCCTTGAATGGGGCGACTTGGGTATTGATCAGGGACACGAGTAAACTCCTTGAGTAAGAGGTTGCAAAAGGGTGGTTAATTAAAGCTATCAATTTCAAAGAAGCGTTAGGCAGATAGTATGGGCTTGCTGACGATACGTCCAATCGATTGATTTTCTTATTGTAATAGATTTTTTAAATCAATGCTGAGGGGACGATACATTTGTTGCAATGCACTCTGCCCCTGTGGGATAGCCATGCACAACCCAAGTTCCGGCGGCAGCAAAAATATGACAAATGGATAATGGCTTTCTATAATCGCAGCAATTGGCGAGCCTAAATTGCAGGAGCAATCGTTTGCGCGCACGCGGCTTTACATTGATCGAACTGGTAGTCGTGATCCTGATCCTGGGGATTCTGTCTGCCGTGGCGCTGCCGCGTTTCAATAACGCGTCCACCGCCGCGCGCGTTGCTGCCGTGCAAGGCCAGGCCGGCTCCATCAACTCGGCACTGGGCCTGGTACGCGCCATTACCGCCGTGCAAGGGCCGGGCACGGCAGGCGCCGAAGCCGGCATCACCTACGTCACCATGGACACGGTGCAGATTCGCGTCTGGAACGGCTATCCCGACCGCTGGTGCGATGGGGTAGCGGCGACACAGGCAGGCTTCACCGTCCCTTCCGGTGGCTGCTATCTTTCCACCGCGCCGGTGCCCTCCACCACCTTCACCTTCTATGGTTATGGCAGCGGCATGATCCCTAATGGCGACGCGGGCTGGCGCATCGAAACCGCACCCGGGCCGATGAATTGTTCAGTGGGATACAACTACGGCGGAAGCGGCGTGCCCGTGGTCACCGCTTATACAAGCGGCTGCTGACAAAGGAAAAGGCGACCGAAGCCGCCTTTTCCCCACTACCCAACAGTATATCAAGGCTGGATCGGGCTGACCTTGGCGCCTTCCAGCGACACACCAGCCATCACGCCGGCATTGGTGGTCACGAAGCCGACCACTTCATGGTGTGCCAGGCTGCTGTCGAGCTGGCCATTGGCACCGATGGTGGCAACCGACACGGTGGCGTCGGCGCCGACCTGCCAGCCGCTGCGTTGGCGGAACTTGTTCAAGGCGTCATCCGTCATGAACATCAGGATGATGCCCTTGGACTGCGCGCCGATCTGCCAGCCGACCGAGCCGGCTGCGATGTTGTAGTAGCGTTCGGTCACACCGTTGACGCGCAATGCGCCGCGGCCGTATTCACCACCCACGACAAGGCCGGCCTGGAACACGGACGGGAACACCAGGATCCCCTTGGCCTGGTTCGCGATGGCACGGGAACCGGGCGCAGTGTCATACAGGCGTGCCAGACCGGAGTCAACACTTTCGTTGATTTCGCGGCGGTCGGCATGGTGGCTTTCCGATGTCGGCGGCGTGGAAGTGGTGCTGCATGCAGAGATAAGCAAGCTCGAGCCGGCAATCACGAATGCGGCAACGGTGCTACGCAGAGGAAAGGTCTTATTCATTGTTGTGCTCCTGTTAGTAAAGAACGATTTTACGACCCGGATAGAGTGCACGTGCCAGTTGCAAATACTCGAACCTGCATCGCCGCCATCGGCGCTTCCACATATCCATCCATGCCAAGACATGTCGATGCGCGACGCTTCGATACGGCTCGATTGCATCTTCCTGGTTGCGGAGTTCGATTGCAGTTGCATCAACAAGTTCCAACAATGCCGGGGTGCAAGACCACCCGATTGCTTGTAGGAATTCAGGAAATCACGAGCAACACCGTCCTCTACCTAGGGCCTGTTGACATTTAATTTGGGAGTGCCCAAATTAAATGTCAACCGGCCCTAGCCTCCTTGCGCACCCACATTCCAACAGGCCGGCCGCTTTCATCGCCGAAAGCCTTCCATGCATACATCGGTGAGAGTTCACCATTGCGGCGGTCCCACAAACCGGGCGGCTGCGTGTCGCGCCGATTCCAGACGATGTAGCGCAAGTCATTATCGGCAGCCCAGCCCAGCGGGTTTTGCATTTCACCGGAATAAAATTGATTGGCCTGTTGGCGCCGCGTGGAAATCGTGCCCATGTAGCCGCGCCAGTTATACAACTGGTTGGTCCAGCCGACGAATTCGGGCTTGCCGGAAAAGGCGCCGTAAGCGCCGCCCTCGTGATAGCCGTCGCTGTATTGGTTCTCCAGCACGATGCCTTGCGGCGCAGCCGCGAGGTAACGGAACATGTCACGCGCGGTCTGGTCGGCCGTATAAAAATGCGTACCATACAGATTCGCCCCATCGCCTTCATGCTGGTAGCGCCAGAATTGGGCAATGTCATAGGCGTAGACACAGGTGCCCGCGAGCGCGGCAATCGTGGCGTAGCGCACCCAGCGCACCTTGGCCGCCAGCAAGGCCGCACCGAGTGCGGCCATGCCGCCGGTCCAGATCCAGCCCCACCATTTCATGACGGTGTTGCTGCGTTCGAATTGTCCGGCAGAAGGGTCGTCGACGAACACGACTTCCGAGAACACCAGCAGGCCGCCGAACACCAGCACGAAAAACAATGTCAGCCTGCGCGTATCGCGATGCCATAAGCCGAGCGCAAACAATAGCAGCAGCGGCCAGAATTGCGCGATGAATTGTGCCACCGGGGTGTGATCGCCAGGGTAGACCAGCTTGATCGGCGTCGGCGCGGAACGGTCGGCAAAGCCTGCCATGAAAGGGTAAAGCAGCACGGCCGCCAATACACCGCCGGCAATCAGCGCCATCCAGTCAGGCTTGCGTTCGGCATCCTTGCGGCCCTGCCAGGTACGCCACAAAGCCCAGCCGCCAACCAGTGCCACCTGTTGCGGAAAGACCCAGGTATTCACGGCCAGCAGCAAGGGCACGGAAAAGCCCATGGCCGCCTGCAGCAGGCGGCTGCGCTCCTTCTCTTCCTTGGCTGCGAATTCCGCTGCCACGATCAATGCGACGGCGAGCAACAGCAGGAAATAGCCGCCCTGAGGCGCATGGAATTCACCGAGATAATACTGGTAGCCGAAATTCTCCATCCCCAGCTCACGCGGCACGAAACCTGGGTCGGCATTGGGTGTAAACAGGTTGCGCCCGATGTCGGTATTGACGTGCTGGTCGTAATTGCCGATGAAGCGTGCACTGCCCCACATGCGTTCATTGACGGCAGATTCTTCACTGGGCGCGCTGACGATGACGTGGTTGATGATGGATACACCGGTGCCGCCCAGCGCCAGGGTCGCCACCAGCAACAGGCACAGCGCGCGGCTCTTGACGAAACGTGCACCGATCTCCCACACCAGCGAAAGCGACAGCGCCGACAGGAACACCACCGACAGGTTGTAAGTCAGGCCCAATGGCATCTGGAACCAGCGCCCGGCCAGGCCCGCCGCGTAATACTGCAGCGAATAGTAATAGTCGAACTTGAACGGCGGCAGCCAGTGGTCCATGACCGGCAAGGTCGCCCCATCACTGAACGCGGAAATGAACACCAGGTCAGGCAGGCGCTCGGCAGTCTGGTAGATGCTGGGGAACAGGCAGCGCCACGTCAGGCCATAGGCCAGCGCCAACCCGTACACCAGTTCGCCCCCAAGAAATCCGCCCTTCTTCAAGGCGTCACGCTGCTGCCAGAGATAAAACGCCGCCCCTGCCGCCGTAAAGGGCCAGAAGTAGCGCAAGCTGCCCAGGCCCACAATGTGTTCGACGAAGAAGGCGGTGGTGACGATGACGACGACACTGACTGCCCGTCCTATGGCCCAACTGCCGAAGCGCCAGCCGGCGAGTGCGGACAAGGCGGCGAAGTGCAGCCAGATCAGGCCGATGGCCAGCGCGAAATAAATGTTTTGCATGATTCTCTCTTGGAATTGAGCGGAGGATTCATTTGTGTTCCTCCTGCCTTTGTTCGAACTGCTTCACTTCTTCCGGCGTGCCCAATGCAATCACACCGTCCCGCGCCACCTCGCTCAGCCAGACTGCGCCGCCCGTGGCGATCACTTCGTTGTACAGCGGTGCCACGTAACGTTCGCCCTTCTCTTCGCGTCCGGCCACGCTGTAATAGGCTTCATAGCTCTCGCGATAGCGTCTTGCCGAATCGAACCAGTAGAAACCGATGGTGGCAAATTCCGAGATGCGCGACTTTTCCCGCACTTCCAGCACGCGCCCCGCAGCGTCGGCGCGGCAAAAGCTCCAGCCGTCGCCCGGAGCGCGGAAGCAGGGAATCCAGCCGGCGCCGCGCGCCATTTCCCGCCGCAGCACACCGGGCACCAGGCCGGTATCGATATTGAAAATCGCCATCGGCTGATGCGCCGGCAGGAAAGGCATGGCGGCTAATGCCGTCGTGGCTTGCCCGTCAGTGGGCGCACCGAGCTCTATCGTGACGGCGTTGGCAATCCCCAATGCGGCGCAGCGCGACTTGATGAATCCGGCCGCCGCATCTTCGCGCCGCGCAATGAAGACAAAGCTGTCGCCGGGCTGCGCCAGGCTGGCGAGCCCCTCCAGTGCCCACTCGAAGAACGTCTTGCCGCAAGTGGCGATCATGTACTTGGGGCAGTCGTAACCGGCCTTGCGGAAACGGCTGCCCAGGCCGGCCATGGTGATGACAAAGGACCATCCCGGCGGTGCCATGTCCATGACCGTGCTCACTGTGCGTTGCCGATCAGGGCCTGGATTTCAGCATCGCTCATCTTCGCGAATTCATCGGGCCGCACGGCCTTGTCGTCGACGTAGAAACCGCGCGGGCCGGGCCATGGCTTGCCCACAATGAGCCCGTCGTAAGGCACGGCATTCTTGTCCAGCCAGGCCAGTACGGCAGGCGCCGTGATGGCTGTCAGGCGCGACATGTCGCCGGCATGGGTGCGCACGTTGCGCGCGGTATAGACCACGATCTGGAAGCCCTGCTCGCGCGCACGGCGCAGCCGGGCCACCAGCGGTGCGTTGACCGGGAGGTCGGCGTAATGCTCGCCCTCGCGCTTGATCGGGCACAAGGTGCCGTCGAGGTCGACATAGATGGTGTCGGCGTAGTTCGTTGGTTCATTCATGGCTATGGTTTTCCACTTCGCGCAAAATATCGATGGCCACCAGCACGAAGGCCAGCACGTTACGCGGACGGTCGCGATGCAGCGGCAACATGCTCAGGAACAGCGACGCTTCGAACAGGCGCACGGCACGCGGGTCGAGGCCGCGCGCGCACAATTCGTCGATGAACAGGCGCGCATAGTCGGAGTACATCGCTTCGGGCGTATGCAGGTGCAGCCGCAGGTCTGCACCCAGTGTGATGTCGTACAAGCCGTTGGTGATGAAGTCGTAGCCGCCCAGGATGGAATGCGACAGCTTGGCCACGTCATACATCGGGTCGGCATAGAGCTCGTCCTGCGTCACGGCTCCCTTGGGGTCGATCAGCTTGAGCATGCGCGTGCGCCGGTCGTACAGGATATTGGAGAAGCAGGCGTCGCCATGGGCGATGCATTCGTAGTCGGGAATGGCATCGGCCACGCGATCCACCAGGGCATGGTAGCGTTCGAACACCGCCGCCAGGCCCGGCCAGCCGGTGGCGCTTTTCACCATGTCATTGATGAAGCCGGCAATCTCCAGCCCCTGCAATTCCTTCAGCCGTTCGCTCACCTTGGTGCGGTAGAGCGCGTCGAAATTGGCGCGTGCGCGGCCCTTTTCCAGCTTGCGCCGCGGGCGTTCGTCGATGAAGCGGAAGATGTCTTGCAGGAAGCGGCGGAATTCCTCGGCGCGCATGCCGCCATTGATCCATTGCTGCCCCATGTCGAGCAACATCAGGCGTTCCATCGTGTAGCTCGCGCCGAGTTCGGTTTCCGAATAATCGAACGGCATCACCAGCCAGCGCTTCATGGCCGGCGGCAGCAGGTGGAAGTAATCGTGTTCGGCCTTGATTTTTGCCTTGTTGCGCGAGAACTTGACGATATTGCCGGCCGAACGCTTGACGGTATTGAAGTGGCGCGCACCGAGGGCACCGCTCAGATAGTCGACCAGGTTGGTCAGGTCGGCCACGTCGACAAAGGCCGGCGCCACGTCGACGAAACAATCGGGCGCGGCAATCGGTTCGCCGCGCGCCGCCTGGTCGAACAAGTCGACCGAGCCGCCGCCGAAGGCGCTCAAGCCGCTTCCCGGCGCGACGCCGGTGCCCAGGCCGGTGCCGACGCAGGCACCGTCGACCAGCAGCATGCGCTCCATCTGGTTGGCTGTACTGTCGTCGTCGAGCGGCGCAAGGCTGGCCGGCAGCCACAAGACGCGGCAGCCGCGCTCATGCGCCACGCCACGGCGCACCTCGGCCAGCGTAAGCTGGTCGGACACGTGGGAGAATTCCCACGCGCGGGCGTGGCACAAGGCCTGCACCCGGCTGCGCAGGGCCTTTTGCCGGAACACGATGGAACCGTATTCGCCGACTGAGACGAAGGCAGCAATTTCATTCGAGACCGCTTTCCGGTCGTCGTAGATCACGCGCAGTTTCATCGCACCCTCGCTCCCTGCATGGCGGCAAACGGTTGACGCGCTCGCGGCAGATAATCCCTCACCGGCACGCGTGTGGCAGCGGCCGACCGGCGTGCAGCGCGGTATTGGCCGGCGCAGGCCAGGGCGATTGCGGCCAGGGAAACGCTGATCAGCACGCGGTACAGCAGCACGGCGAGCGCACCGGAATTGCCCACGCCGGCGGCAGCCGTGACCACAACCTCGACAAAGGCATCGATCGCGCGATGATGGAATTCCATGGTGCCGGCCGTCACGGCGACCACGGCGGCGATCTCCAACAGCCAGATGGCTCCCGAGATAATCAGCAACAGCGCCAGGTCGGGCCAGGCCAGCGGCGGCATGTGCTGCGCCAGCGCTTCCATGCGGCGCGCGAGGCGCATGAGCCGAAGCGAACGGCGCGACTGCGAGGCGCTCAGGAGCCGCAGCAAGGCCGACAAGGCACTGCGGCCGAACAACACCACGAAAAACGACATGCAAAGCAGGGCCAGCAGGCCGCGCCGGGTCAGTTGGGCAAAGGCCTGGTCGAGCACGGCATTGCTGGCCAGTTCGATCAGGCACAGCACAATGACCGCGTCGAAGCAGCGCTCGATCCAGATGGCAAAGACCGCGCGCGGATCGAACCTGGTGAGGCGGTAGAATTCGAGCGCCCGGGCCAGTTCGCCAATCTTGAACGGCAGCGCAAGGGTCAGGAAGGAGAGCCCGGCATTGCAGCCGAGAATGGCATAGAACGGCACGCGGCCCACGCCCAACAGCAGCGAGAGCCGTGCCGCGCGCAAGGCATGCGCTGCGGCATAGAACACTGCAGCGAGCGCCAGCGATTCATACGCCAGCGCATCGAGATGGAACAGCAGCCCCATCGGCGGGAAGCGCCACACCGTGTCGAGCATCAGCAAGAGTGAAATGGCCAGCAGCGGCATCAGAACCAGTTCGGGCCAGATCGATGCGAGGCCAGGGAAGCGCCGACGAAATGAATGTATCGCGTGCGGGACGGGTTTCACAGGCCCTCCGCCAAGGCGTCAAAGCGATATTCGGCATGCGCCGTATCGCGGAATTCATGCTCCAGGAAGGCCGGGCCGCTGGCTACATAGCGCGCCAGGATGCCCAGGGTGCGGCGCGCCTGGCTTGCCAGTTTGACGTTCGACACCTGGTCTTCCTCGCGCCATGAAATCGGGAAGAAGTGAATGCCGTCGGCACGCATGGCATGGCCCAGGATCATGCAATAGTTGAACATCAGGTTGTCATGGAAGCGCTGCCAATAGCGTTCCGCCAGAGGTGCCACGCGATACAGGTTCAGGCCTGAGCCAAGGTCATACAGGCGCCGTCCCGTGGCCAGCGAAAACAGGAGGTTGAACACGCGGTTGCCGAAGATGCGAAAGCGCGAATACCCCACCGGTTGTGCGCGCGGCATGAAACGCGCACCAAGGCAGGCATCGTATTGATTGTGCAGACCGGCATCGAGCACCGGCAACAGGTCGGCAATGGCACCCTGGTCGTCGCCATGCAGCACCACGACGTGGCTGTAGCCGTTTTCGATGGCATAGGTGAAGGCCGCCTTGTGCGAGCCACCGAGGCCATAGTTGGCACGGTTGCGCACCACGGCCAGCTTGCCCAAGCCGAGCGCGCAGGCTTCGGCCACGGCTGCTTCTGCCGTGCCGTCAGGGCTGCGGTTGTCGACCACCATGATGCGCGCAAACCGGCCGGCCAAACCGGGCGCGGCAAACTGGCGCAGCACGCGCACGACTTGCGCCTCGCAGCGATAGGCCGGGATGAATACGAGAATCTTGTCCATGCGTTCCCTATTGTTGTTATTGGGCCGTCAGCGCGTATTGAGCACCTTGGCAGCGAAAAAATTCAAGGCCAGCGTAAACGGCGTGACGAGGCACTTGGCGGCCAGCGCGCCATATTGCGCAGGCAACATGGGCAAGCTGTGCTGCAGCAGCAGGGCCATACCTTGCACCCCAGCCGACGCAAGCACCAGCAAGCCGAGCGTATAGGCCAGATACAGGCCCAAGCGCACCGGCGTGCTGCCGCGCCTGGCCGTAAAAATCCGTTCTCGTGAAGCGAGGAAGGTGATGCTCGCGCCCAGCAAGCCACCGGCGACATTGGCCGGGAATGGCGCCATGTGAAACAGCCAGACGAGCAAAAAAAACAGGGCTGTATCGGCCAGCCAGCCGATCCCTGCAATGCCAACGAAATGCAATGCCTGCTTCAAAGCACGGCCTCACGGCGCGGTTTCATAGCATCGTCCACGTACACACACCCGGATTGTCCGGCGCCACAGGAAGCGGCGCCGCTTGTCTGCTCCATGCATGACGGTGCCGCTGCCGGGGGCCGGCGCCGCTGCCATCATGCTTATTTTTTAACCTGGAATGAGGATGCGGTTGCAGTGACTGGTAGTCAACTGGTTTCTACTTTTATGGAGTTGGGAAATACCACTTCCCATGAGTGCGGCAGGCACTGCATGTCTGCGTGAGGTCAGGCGAGATTTTTCTCTCTATGAAAGTTGCGCAGGAACGAGGAAATCCGGGACGACAAGCCGACTCACAGAAGTGGCATAAGTCCACTACAAGGCCATTAAGGCAGTGGTATAGGGCCTGTTGACCTATGATTTGGGAGTGCGAAGGCGCCGTATGCGTTGCAGGCCTAGGCGCAGCGACGCGTCGTAGTGGTGCTACGGCCAGGATGCGGATGGCCGCCCCCTGCAACCACGGCATGCGACGCATACGGCACCTTCCCGGAGGGTTCAAGCCCAAATCATAGGTCAACAGGCCCTGAGCCACTGCCTTTTATTTCATCAACCAAAATAATGGCCCGATCTATCTCAGCGCCGATAAATCGCTTCGATTTCGCTCTCCAGGCGCGCATGCAAGGCATTGCGCTTGAGCTTCAGGGTTGGCGTGATCAAACCGTTTTCAATGGTCCACGGGTCCGTGGTAGCCCACACTCCACGCGGCACGGCGTAATACGGGAAACCCTTGCTGGCTTCCTTGATGCGCGCCAGCAGGGCTTCGCGCACGGCGGGCTTTTGCAGGTTGGACGCATCGCCCGCATCGAGCTTCAACTGCGCTGCCAGGTCGCGCCAGCCATCCTTGGCCAGCACGACGAAGGCCGACACAAAGGGCCGGTTTTCACCCACCACCATGGCTTGCTCAAACAGCGGGTCGGCCATGATGGCCAGTTCCAGGTCGGCCGGTGGAATCTTTTCGCCGGTCGATGTCACCATGATTTCCTTCAGCCGTCCGGAAATGCGGATGCGCCCATTTTCGATCACAGCCTGGTCGCCCGTGCGCAGCCAGCCGTCGGAAGTCGTCACGGCGCGCGTGTCGTCCGGGCGGCCCCAGTAGCCCTTCATCACCGAAGGTGCGCGCACCTGCAGTTCATTGTTTTCACCGATGCGCACTTCCACGCCATCGAGCACGCGGCCGACGGTCGCGGGCCAGTTGTCGTCGAGCCCGTTGGCCGACACCACGGGTGCCGTCTCGGTCATGCCATAACCCTGCAACAGCGGCAAACCCAAGCCAAGGAAACATTGCCCCACGGCTTGCGACAATGCCGCGCCACCTGAGACGGCCGCACGCAGGCGCCCGCCAAACAGGTCAAGGATGTTCTTTGCCACCAGGGGTTCAAGCGCCAGCCAGAGCAAGGCGTCAATGGCAGCCGAACCTTGCGCGCCATCGGGCAAACCGTTCCTGCGGCAAAAGCGGCGCCAGCCGACCTGCTGTGCCATCTTGAACATGCCTTGCTTGACACCGCTGGCCTGGCCCAGCTTTTCCTGCAGCTTGGCGTAGAAGCGTTCATAGATGCGCGGCACCGACACCAGCACCGTGGGCCGCGCCGTCTTCAAGTCTTCCGCGATCAGTTGCGGCGACCGTGCATACACCACGCAACTGCCGGCAGCCACAGGCAGGTAGTAACCGATGGTGCGCTCGAACGTGTGCGACAGCGGCAGGAAGGACAGGAACACGTCATCGGCGCGCGCTTCCACCCGCGCCAGGACGGCGCCGATATTGGCCACGATGTTACGGTGCGTCAGCATCACGCCCTTGGGCTTGCCTGTGGTGCCCGAGGTATAGACGATGGCTGACAGGTCTTCTGCCCGGGTTGGTGCCAGCGGCAGTGCGGCGCTCGACGCATGCGGCGCCAGCCACGATTGCAGGCTGGTCACGGGCACGGAATTCGATTCGTCGGGACCGTCTTCGATGGTGACAACGAGTTTCAGGTGCGGGTATTGTTCGCAAGCCACGGCGATGGGCGTCCATTGCGCACGCGTCGACAGCATCAGCATCGAGGCCTGGCAATCGTTGAGGATATAGCCGATGCTGCCCGCCGTATCGATGGAGTGCATGGGCACGGGCACCAGGCCGCGTGCAAGGCAGGCCTGGTCGATACTGACGGCATCGACACCATTGGGCAGCAGGATGGCGATGCGCGAACCATGCTCCAGCTTGAGCGCATCAAGCGCGCGGCCCCAGTGCGCCACACGTTCACCGATCTGCTTCCAGCTATAGCCGACCCAGGCTTTCTTGTCGCTTTCAAATTGGCGATAGGCTTCGGTGTCGGGACTTGCCTTTACCCGTTCGGCGAACAGTTGGCCGAGTGTGGAAATTTTTTTGAGTGTCTCGCTTGCTGATTGCGTCATTATTGTTTGCTTTGTTGGTGATCAAAACGCCAGTTTACTCCGGCGTGCCCTTCTCGGCATAGGAAGCCAGCCTGTGCAACTGTTCGGTCAGCATCGCGTCGACCGGTGCGGCCCACTTGTCCAGCCCCGAATGCGGCCCGCCATTGACGCGATAGGTCAGCTTGAGCACCGTGCCTTCGCCGCGCGGAGCCATGGTGAAGGTCAGGATACCGTTCACGGCCAAAGGCTGCAGGGGCCCGAGGCTCGATTGCAGCACCACCTGCGCGTCCTTGCGCAAGCCGATCACCGTGCCGTGGACCATCCCACCGCCTTCCCAGCGTTCACAGAAACAGCCGCCCGGTATGAGTTGCATGCTCAGATTGGCGGCATCGTGGGAATAGGTATGGTCCTTGTTCCACCATTTGTCGACCTTGCCGATGTCGGTGAATACGTCATCCGGCTTGGCGTGGATTTCCTGTTGCAGGATCACCAGCAGGCTGGCCGGCGACACGTCACTCGTTTCGGCATGCGCGACGGCCGGCAAGATGGATGCTGCGGCGCAAAACAATAGCGGCAAAGACTTGAACACCTTATCCTCCCGAGGGCTTCCATTAACGAAACATCAATCTAACCGAGTGCCGCAGAGCGGACAAGGGCATTTCTGACAGATTTGTCATTTTCGCGTCAGAATCCGGACCCGGGTGGAGGCCTATAGTGTCCGGCATCGTGCGGCTTGCTGTCACTACACCTATTCCATTCCCATGATAAAGACACCCCTGCTCTGCTCATTTGCCATCGCCCTGGCTGGCTGCGCCGTCGGCCCCGACTACGTGCGTCCGGCCACCGACGTGCCCGCAGCCTACAAGGAAGGCAACGGCTGGAAGACTGCCGAACCCGGCACGGTCGACGCCAACGCCAAGTGGTGGGAAGCCTATGGAGACCCAATATTGAATGGCCTGGTCGAACAAGCCAACGACGCCAACCAGAATATTTTCCTGGCTGAAGCACAGTACCGTAACGCGGCGGCCCTGGTCGATGCAGCGCGTGCCAATTATTTTCCCAACGTCGGCGCCAGCCTGGGCGACACACGCGGCCGCAGCAGCACCAGCAACTACCAGTTGGTCAACAGCCAGGCGGCGTCGGTCACTGTGGGCTGGGAAGCAGACCTGTGGGGCGGCATCCGCCGTTCCGTGGAAGCAGGCCGCGCCAATGTCCAGGCCAGTGCGGCAGACCTGGCGGCAGCCCATCTGACGATCCAGGCCGCCGTGGTGCAGGACTACATCCAGTTGCGCATCACCGACCGCCTGAAGTCGCTCTACGACGATACCATCGCCGCCTATGAAAAGTCGCTGCGCCTGACCAGGAGCCAGGTCGCCGCCGGCGTGGCCATGCGCTCCGACGTGGCGCTGGCCGACACCACCTTGAAGTCGGCCCAGGCCCAGGCGATCGACCTCGATGTGCAACGCACCCAGCTGGAACACGCAATTGCGGTACTGACCGGCAAGCCGCCGGCCGAATTCAGGATCGAGCGACTGCCGCTGGCACTGACCCTGCCGGCCATCCCGGCCGGTGTGCCGTCCACCCTGCTTGAGCGGCGCCCCGATATCGCCGGCGCCGAACGGCGCGTCGCCGCAGCCAATGCCAACATCGGCGTGGCACGCGCGGCCTACTTCCCGGCATTGACGCTCGGCGCCGGCGCCACCAACCATTCGATTCCCGCGCTCTTGAGCACGGCGCCCCCGGTCTGGTCACTTGGCGCTGCGCTGGCCGGCACGATCTTCGACGGTGGCGCGCACGCGGCACAAAATGCCGAAGCGCGCGCCAGCTATGACGCGTCGGTGGCGCAATACAAAGAGACTGTGCTCACCGGCTTCCAGGAAGTGGAAGACAACGTGGCCGCCATGCGCGTGCTGGCCGACGAGCAGGTGGCGCAGGATGCCGCCGTCAAGGCGGCACAGGATGCCGAACGCGTGACGATGGCGCAATACCGCGCGGGTACGGCCAACTTCGTTGCCATCACCACCGCACAGACTCTGGCATTGACCAACGAACGCGCCGCCGTGCAATTGCAAGGCCGCCAGTATGCCGCCAGCGTTGCCCTGATCAAGGCGGTCGGCGGCGGCTGGCGCGCAGAAGAACTGGCGCAGGCCCCCACGCTGCATGCCCAACCCGAACTCAAATAAACCAGACCAAGAGACCCGTCATGGCCACCCAACAAGCTCCCCATACCAAGCGCAGCACCATCATCGCCGTCGCCGTGCTGGCGCTCGCCGCCACGCCCTTCGCCTTCAAGATGCTCAGCTCCGCCAAGGCCGCCTCCGGCCCGGCCGGCCCCACCATCGTGCCGGCCAGCACGACGCGCGTAGCGCAGGAAGACGTGCCCATCTTGCTCAATGGCACCGGTGCGGCGCAAGCGCTGGCCACGGTCACGGTGCGCACCCGCGTCGATGGCCAGCTCGACCATATCAATTACACCGAAGGCCAGGATGTGAAGGCCGGCCAGTTGCTGGCCCAGATCGACGCCCGCCCGTTCCAGGCGCAACTGGCGCAAGCCGTGGCGCAAAAGGCGCGCGATGAAGCCCAGCTGGAAAATGCCAAACTGGACCTGAAGCGCGATACCCAATTGATCAAGGACGATGCGACCACGCAACAGGCGCTCGACACCCAGCACGCCCTGGTCAACCAGTTGGCCGCGGCCGTCGAAACCGACAAGGCACAGATCAGCTACGCACAAGTGCAACTCGACTACACCACGATCAAGGCGCCGCTGGCCGGGCGCGTCGGCGCCAAGCTGGTCGACCCCGGCAATATCGTGCACGCTGCCGATACGAACGGCCTCGTGGTCATCAACCAGGTGGACCCGATTTCAGTCGTGTTCACGCTGCCCGAATCGGCCTTCCAGGACATCAACAGCGCCATGCATGCCGACGCCAAACTGGCGGTGATGGCTTACTCGCGCGAAACCGATCCGCTCGGCAACAGCGACAAGATGCTGGCCAAGGGTTCACTGATCCTGTTGAACAACCAGATCGACACCACCAGCGGCACGGTCCAGTTGAAAGCCAACTTTGCCAACCCGAACCACGTACTGTGGCCGGGGCAATACCTGAACGTGGGCCTGCAACTGGGTGTGCGGCACAATGCCCTGACCGTACCCTCGGCGGTGATCCAGCGCAGCCAGACCGGTACCTATGTGTTCGTGGTCAACCCCGACGACACCGTGGAAATCCGCCAGGTCACAGTATTGCAGACGCAGGATGGCAAGGCCGTGATCGGCAAGGGGCTCGCAGCGGGCGACCGTGTCGTGCTCGACGGCCAGTACAAGCTCAAGCCCGGCATCCACATCGCTGAGAAAACCGTGGCATCGGCACAACCCGCAGCACAGCCCGCAAGCCAGCCCGCAACGCAAACGACAACCCAGCCGGGGGTCCAACCGGCTGCCGCCGGTGCCGCAGGAAGCGCAAAATGAGTATCGCCACCACCTTCATCAAGCGCCCCATCGGCACCACGCTCCTGGCGCTGTCCATCATGTTCGTCGGCATGGCCGTGTGGCCGCTGCTGCCCGTGGCACCGCTGCCCCAGGTCGACTTCCCCACGATCCAGGTGTCGGCCAGCCTGCCCGGCGGCAGCCCCGAGACCATGGCGTCGAACGTGGCCCAGCCGCTGGAACGCCAGTTTTCGCTGATCGCAGGCCTGTCGCAGATGACCTCGACTTCCGCGCTGGGCCAGACCCAGATCACGCTGCAGTTCGACTTGAACCGTAACATCGACGCGTCCGCCGTCGACGTGCAGGCCGCCATCAACGCCGCATCGGGCCAGTTGCCACCGAACCTGCCGTCGCCGCCGACCTTCCGCAAGATCAACCCGGCCGACTCGCCCATCCTGGTCATGAGCGTGCAATCGGAAAACATCCCGCTGATCAAGGTCAATGACTACGCCGACAATATCCTGGCGCAGCAGATTTCCCAGATCGAAGGCGTGGGCCTGGTCAACATCGGCGGTGCGCAAAAACCCGCCGTGCGCATCCAGGTCGACCCGGCCAAGCTGTCTTCCATGGGCCTGTCGCTGGAAGACATACGCGGCGTGATCGCCAACACCACGGTCAACCAGCCGACCGGCATCGTCGATGGCGCCAAGCAGTCGTTCACCGTCTATACCAACGACCAGATCCTGCAGGCCGGCCCATGGCAAGACATGATCCTGGCCTACCGCAACGGCGCACCGGTGCGCGTGCGCGATATCGGCATTGCCGTCGACGCGCCGGAAAACGTCAAGGTGGCAGGATGGGCCTTCGCCGGTGCCGGCGCGGCCCGTGATGCGACGTTCAACAACTCGCGCTCCATCGTGCTGGCCATCACCAAGCAGCCCGGTGCCAACGTGATCGAAACGGTGGACCGCATCAAGGTTGCGCTGCCGCGCCTGCAAGCCGCCATCCCGCCCACGGTGCACACCAACATCCTGATCGACCGCACGCAAACCATCCGCGCTTCGGTGCATGAAGTCGAATTCACGCTGATCCTGACCATCGTGCTGGTGGTGATCGTGATCTTCATGTTCCTGCGCAACACGGCCGCCACGCTGATCCCCAGCGTGACGGTGCCGCTGGCCATCCTCGGCACTGCCGGCGTGATGTACCTGATGGGCTACAGCCTCGACAACCTGTCGCTGATGGCGCTCACCATTGCCGTCGGCTTCGTGGTCGATGATGCGATCGTGATGCTGGAAAACATCTACCGCTACGTCGAAGAAGGCATGACGCCGCTCGATGCCGCCTTGAAGGGCGCCGGCGAAATCGGCTTCACCATTGTCTCGATCTCGGTCTCGCTGGTGGCCGTGTTCATTCCGCTGCTCTTGATGGGCGGCATCGTGGGGCGCCTGTTCCGCGAATTCTCCATCACCGTGACCCTGACCATTGCCGTATCGGTCGTGGTGTCGCTGACACTCACGCCGATGCTGTGCTCGCGTTTCCTGAAGAACCATGAAGGCGAAAAACACGGCAAGCTGCTGACCTGGTTCGAGCAAGGCTTCGACGCCATGCTGCGTGGCTACAAGCGCGGCCTCGACGTGGTGATGCGCCACCAGTTCCTCACGCTGTGCACCTTCTTTGCCACCATGCTTTTGACGGTCGGCCTGTTCGCCATCATCCCCAAGGGGTTCTTCCCGCAGCAGGATACCGGCTTCGTGTTCGGTTTCGCCGAAAGCGCACAGGATGCCTCATTCGCTTCGCAAAGTGCGCGCATGCTCGAATTGGCCGATATCGTGCGCGCCGACCCCGACGTTTCCGCCTTCGGCATGTCGGCCGGCCAGACCACGCTCAACACCGGCAACTTCTACATCGCTCTGCGTCCCAAGGAAGAAGGCCGCGAAGCCACGGCCGACGAAGTCATCACCCGCCTGCGCCCCAAGCTGGCCAAGGTACAGGGCGTGAACCTCTACCTGCAGGCCGGCCAGGACATCAGCGTGGGCGGCCGCCTCTCGCGTACGCAATACCAATACACAGTGACGGACTCCGACCTGAACGAGTTGAACGTGTGGGCACCCAAATTGCTCGATGCCTTCCGCAAGCTGCCGCAATTGACCGACCTGGCGTCGGACCAGCAAAGCGCGGCCGCAGCAGCCGTGGTCACCATCGACCGCGCGCGGGCATCCACCTTCGGCATCACGCCGGCCATGATTGATTCGACCATCTACGATGCGATCGGCCAGCGCCAGGTGGCGCAGTACTACACCCAGATCAACAGCTACCACGTGGTGCTGGAAGTCACGCCGAAGATGCAGGAAGACCCGGCCCTGTTCGACAAGCTCTACATCACCTCGCCTGTTACCAACCAGCAGGTGCCGCTGTCGACCTTCGTCAAGCTCGATACCAGCAAGACGGCGTATCTCTCGATCAGCCACCAGAGCCAATTCCCGGCCGTGACGATTTCGTTCAACCTGGCACCGGGCGTATCGCTGGGCCAGGCCGTCGATGCGATCAAGGCGGAACAGGAAAAGATGGGCATGCCGCCTACGCTGGCTGGCGCCTTCCAGGGCACGGCACGCGCGTTCGGCGATTCGCTGTCTTCGCAGCCCTACCTGATCGCCGCGGCGCTGGTGGCGGTCTATATCGTGCTGGGGCTGCTCTATGAAAGCTTCATCCACCCGCTGACGATTCTCTCGACCCTGCCTTCGGCCGGTGTGGGCGCGCTGTTGATCCTAATGGCCGGCGGCTATGACCTGACGGTGATCGCACTGATCGGCATCATACTTTTGATCGGCATCGTGAAAAAGAACGGCATCATGATGGTTGACTTCGCCCTGCACGCCGAGCGCGACCAGGGCATGTCGCCGGAACAGGCGATCTACCAGGCGTGCCTGCTGCGTTTCCGCCCCATCATGATGACCACCATGTGCGCCCTGCTGTCGGGGTTGCCGCTGATGATCTCGCACGGTCCCGGTTCGGAATTGCGCCGTCCGCTCGGCTATGCCATGGTCGGCGGCCTGATCCTGTCGCAGGTGTTGACGCTGTTCACCACGCCGGTGGTCTATCTCTACCTTGACCGTGCGCACTACTGGTACGTCAAGCGCAGGGACGCCAGGAAAGCGCATAAAGCCGCACAAAAAGCAACACAAAACGGCTTGCCAGAAACAACTTGATGCACAATGGTACAAAGGGTGCGGCATGATTGGAAAAGCCGTCCCCGCACGAGAGAAAGCAGCAATGAAGATCCTGATTGTCGAAGATGAATTGAAGATGGCCGAATACCTGCATCGCGGCTTGAGCGAGCAGGATTGCGCGGTCGACGTGGCGCACAACGGCATCGACGGCCAGCACATGGCCCTGCATTACGATTACGACGTGATCGTGCTCGACGTGATGCTGCCCGGGCTGGACGGTTTTTCGATCCTGAAATCGCTGCGCGCCGTGAAGTCGACCCCGGTCATCATGCTGACCGCGCGCGACCGCGTGGAGGACCGCGTGCTCGGCCTGCAATCCGGCGCGGACGACTACCTGGTCAAGCCCTTTTCCTTCCTCGAACTGCTGGCACGGCTGCAGGCGCTGACGCGGCGCGGCCGGGTGCAGGAATCGACCCAGCTTCACATCGGCGACCTGCATATCGATTTCCTGGCACGCAAGGCCTTCCGTGGCGGCGCCCGCATCGACCTGACAGCCAAGGAATTTTCACTGCTGGCCGTACTGGGCAAGCGCCAGGGCGAAATCCTGTCCAAGACGGCGATTGCCGAACTGGTGTGGGACATCAACTTCGACAGCAACACCAACGTCGTCGAAGTCGCGATCAAGCGCCTGCGCGCCAAGATAGACGGGCCGTTCAAGACGCCGCTGTTGCACACCATCCGCGGCATGGGCTATGTACTGGAAGTGCGGAAGGAGGAGACCGGGACATGAGCGAGGGCAACATCAGCGAAAGCAACGTGAGCAACCCCGGCGGCTTCAACCCGCGCCATTCGATAGCCTGGCGCCTGGCAGTCATGTTCGCCGTCGCCACGCTGGTGGTGTTTTTCCTGATCGGCTTCGCGCTGCACAAGGTGCTGGGGCATGAACTCGACCGCCACCAGCAGGAACAGTTGAACACCAAGTACCAGGTCATGGAATACATGATCGTGCGCTCGCACACCACCGAGCATTGGCAACACGTGACGGCCAAGCTCGATGCGCTGTCGCCGGCAGACGGTTCGACGCAATTCTGGATCGACAGTCCCGACCCGAAATACCGCTATGGCAAGCCGACCGACGACGTGGCCAGGCTGCTCAAGGGGCCGGCCGGCATCGGTGAAATCGCCATGGCGGAACGCCTGTACCCGATGCGCACCGAAATCGGCGACATTCCCGCCAATGAAGAACGCCCGGCCGTGCGCTTCATGGTCGGGGTCGATTCCGCGCCCTACTTCAAGACCAAGCAGGCATTCCGGCTTGCCTTGCTGGTGCTGTCTTCACTGGGCGCCGTGGTCGTCACAGGCCTGGGCCTGATGATTGCGCGCTTCGGTTTGAAGCCATTGAACAAGCTGTCGCAGGAAGCCGGCGAACTGCGGCCGAAGAACCTGTCGCAACGCCTGCAATTGTCGCGCCTGCCCACGGAATTGTCGCAGCTCGGCGCGTCATTCAACGGCGCGCTGGACCGGCTCGAATCGGCCTACCAGCAACTTGAAGGCTTCAATGCCGACGTGACGCACGAGTTGCGCACGCCGCTGGCCAACCTGATCGGCCAGACCCAGGTTGCGCTGTCGCGCGAACGCAGTAATGGCGAACTGGTGGAAACGCTGCAATCGAACCTGGAAGAACTCGAACGCCTGCGCGCCATCGTCAACGACATGCTGTTCCTGGCACGAGCCGACCAGGGCGAGCGTGCAACGCGGCTGGAATCGGTATCACTGGCGGCTGAAGTCAACAAGACCGTGGAATTCCTCGACTTCATCATGGATGAAGCCGAAGTCAGCGTGCGCGTCGAAGGCGACGCCAAAGCGCAGATCGAAACGGCCCTGTTCCGCCGCGCCGTCACCAACCTGTTGCACAACGCAATCAAATATTCGCAAGCCAAATCGGAAATCGTGGTCGAGGTCAGCAGCGAAGACCGCCATGGCGTGCATGGTGTCAGCATCGCCGTCTCCAACCCGGGCCCGGAAATCCCCAGGGAACACCTGCCGCGCCTGTTCGACCGTTTCTACCGCGTCGATTCGGCCCGCGCCAACAGTTGGGAAAGCCACGGACTGGGCTTGTCCATCGTCAAGGCGATAGCGAAGATGCACAACGGCTCGGTATTTGCCTCGAGCCAGGACGGCATCACCATGATCGGATTCAGCGTGGCGGGCGCGAACGCCTGAGTTTCAGCAAGCCGCCAAGCACCAGGGCCAGAACCCCGATTCCGGCCCCGCTCAGCACCAGGGTGCTCAGGTTATCGCGCACCAGCGGGATATTCCCGAACCAGTAGCCGCCCAGCACCAGGCCGCCCACCCACAAGGCCGCGCTCGCGGCACTGGCCGACACAAACCGTGCCGGCTTCATATTGGACATCCCGGCAACGAACGGGGCGAATGTGCGCACCATAGCCACATACGGCGCAATCAGCAAGGCCCCGCGGCCATGGCGTTCACAAAACGCATGCGTGCGTTCCAGTGCTGCGCGGTTGAGCCAACGATAGTTGTGTGTATAGGCGCGCGCCCCGACATAACGCCCGATGCGGTAATTGACGCCATAACCGGCAAACGCCGCCACAAACAATGTCGACATGGTCGCGCCCAGGCCCAATACGCCATTGGCGCAAAACGCGCCGCAGACAAACAGCAGCGGATCGCCGGGCAGGAAGAACAGCGGCAGGAAGGCCGTCTCGCAAAACACGATGGCGAACAGGATCAGGTAAAACAAAACGCCATAGGTATTGACCAGCAAGCGTACCGACTGGTCGAAGTGAAACACGGCATGCAGGATGTCGGCCCAGCTCACAGGTCCTCCAGCAAACTGCCGTCGGCCAGGATCAGTGCCGTCCTGGCTTTCAAGTCCGGATACAGCGCCTGCACCGCCTCGCGGTATTGCGCCAGCTGGCGCCGGTAGTCGGCCCGTTCGCCGGGCAGCAATTGGCGCTTGTAGTCGAGCACCCAGGCTTCTTCGTCGAAGCGCACGAAGCGGTCAAGGCGCAGGAATTGCCCTTCATGCGCCAGCTCGAATTCATTGTGCGCCGCGCGGTATTGCGCCGGATCGAAGAAGCGCGCCAAGGGCGCCTGACCGAGGATGGTGGCGGCCTGCTTGCGCACGGTTGCGGCAAGCTCTTGCGTGCTGCCCAGCCAGCGCGCAATGGCCGGGGCGTCAGGCAACGCCACAGGCCACTGGCCGGTTTGCGTCATGCGTTCCATCAAGCCATGCAAGAGTACGCCTTCGTCGATTGCCGCCGATTCAAATGCGGCCGGCTGCGCAGACTCCACATCAAGCGGCAAGGCCGGCGGGTCGAACAAGGCCATGGAAAACGTTTCTGCCAGTGTTTGCGCATCGGCAGCGCCTGACCCATCCATGTCGCGCAGCGGCACGTGGTGCAGCCTGTCATACCAGCTGCCGGCTACGATACCGTCTTCGTCCGCACCTTTTGCACCGACCACGCCGCTGATGATCAGCATGCGCTTGGCGCGGGTTGCGGCAACATAGAGCAGGTTCCAGTCTTCCTGCGCCTTCAAGCCTTCCTCCTCAGCGAACATGCGGTTGCGCGCCACGCCGCGTTCGCTCTTGCGCCCGAAGGCGGAGAAATGCGTCGGCCCGTCGCGTTCGAGCGGCCAGTCGCACAGGATGCCGATATCTTCGCGTGCAGCTTCACTGTGGTTGGCGTCGAGCAAAGCCACAATCTGCGCTTCCAGCCCCTTGGCACTGTGAATGGTCAGGATGCGCACAGCATCGAAGGCAGCTTCCACATTGGCTTCGTCGGGCGCATCACCGGAATCACCGCGCCGCAAGGCGTGCAGGGCGGCAATGAACTTGGGCAGGCTGGGGTAGCGGCCCGCATCGAGCGCGAGTGAGAGTTCCAGGAACGCTTCAATATTGCCGACCGCCTGGCCACGCATGGCCGCCGGTGCCGCCTCGGCATAACGCGAAAGCAATTGCCCCTGGTGCAGGATCAAGTCGAGCAAGTCATGCACCGGCAGTTGCGGCGCTGCACGCAGCCAGCCTTGCAACAAGACTGAAATCCGCGCCAGGTGCGGCCGGTCTTGTGCCGCTTCCTGCAGCAATTGCAGCCGGCGCCACCAACTGCCTTCGCCTTCGGCCAGTGCGATCAAATCTTCATCGGTGGCACCTCCCACGGGCGACTTCAGCACTTGCGCCAGCGCCAGGTCGTCGCCCGGTGTGATGAGGAAATTCAGCAAGGCAATCAGGTCGGAGACTTCCAGCGATTCGAGCAAGCCGCCGCGCTTGTCTGAAACGAAAGGCACGCCCATTTCGCGCAAGGCTTTTTCGTAGGCAGCGAGGTGGGCGCGCTTTTTTACCAGCAGCATGGTTTCCGCCCAAGGTGGCAAGGTGCCGGTTTCTTCAAATATTGCTGTACGTGCAGCGATCAGGGCGGAAGCAACAGCCAACCCTTCACGATAGCGCCGCTCATCCTCCTGTTCCATACGCGGCGTGAGCAGGGGGTTGCGCAAATCAGTGGAAACGGAATCTTCAGCATCCTCTTCGCGGGCCAGGTCCAGCCGCCAGACGGCACCGATAGCATCCGACGCCGTGGTCTGCGGCGAAAACAAGGTATTGCCCTGCATACCGGTGTTCAACTCGGCCACCACGGCTTGCGCATTGCGCCGTGTCTGGTTGGTGCGCAGCATACTGGCGCCGCGCTCGGCCAATAGCCGCTTGGCTTCACCGAACACACGCGGTTCGGCACGGCGGAAACGGTAGATCGATTGCTTCGGATCACCCACAATGAATACCGAAGGCTGGGCCGCGTCGCCGCCATAGGCGCCGAGCCAGGCGCGCACGATGCACCATTGCAGAGGATTGGTATCCTGGAATTCGTCGAGCAGGATGTGCTTGTAGCGCGCGTCGAGCCGGCTTTGCATGTAGGCCGCGTGCTCGGGGTCGAGCAAGAGGCGGTAGGCTTGCCATTCAAGGTCGGCAAAATCGAATACGCGTTGCTCCGCCTTGATGTCGCGGTAGCAATCAAGGTAGGCACTGCCGACGGCAAACAGGGCGCGGTTCAGCTCGAGCACGAGCGGTTCCATGGCGCGGCTTTGCAGCCCCGTGAGCGCTGTTGCCAACGCGGCAAATTCGCTCTCGAAAACGGCTCCCCCATCGGCGCCATATTGTTTTTCAATCGCCAGTGCCAGCTTGCCGCGCTTGTGGTCGTTGCCGCGCGGCCCGCCCTTGGCGCTGTCGATGAATTCGTTGTAAAGCTGGATGAAATTTTCCACCGTCGCACCGCCGGTGAGCGCGCTTTCGATCTGCACGGCACGGTCCTGGTTGCGCTTGGCACCCTGCCCCAGCAATTGCGCCATGGCCGAGAAACGCTGCACCAGTGATGCGTCCTGCCACAGGCCCAGCCGCGCGTCGGACAATGCGTCCGGGCCCAGCATATGTGCCAGGCTATCGAGCGGTGGCGCTTCAATCTGCGCGGCCTGCCATTCGGCACGCTTGTCGACGAAAGCATCGAGCAGGCGTTTGGCATTCCAGTCGCCGGCGATCTCATACAGCCGCACCAGCGCCGCACGTGTTTCATTGCGTGCTTCATTGCGTACTTCATTGCGCGTTTCATTGCAGGCATCGCCGCTCAAGTTTTGCATCAGGCGGCGATAGGCTTCAGCCAGCATTTCCCCTGACGATTCAGAGAGCGCATAGCCGTGCGGCACGCCCGACGCCAGTGGCGCAACCTGGATCAGCCGCGCAAACCAACTGTGAAAGGTATCGATGGACAAGGATTGCGCATCCGACAGCACGCGTTCATACAGCCCGCGCGCCTGCGGCAGGGTCGCCGCCAATGCCGCTTCAGGTACGCCGCGCTCGCGCAGCAATTGCCGCACGCCGTCATCGCTCTCCAGTGCCAATTGCTTGAGCAATTGCAGCAGGCGTTCGCGCATTTCCTGCGCCGCCTTGCGCGTGAAGGTGATGGCCAGCAGTTCAGCCGGCGCCGCACCGGCCAGCAACAGGCGCAGCATGCGCGCCACCAGCAGCCAGGTCTTGCCGCTGCCGGCACAGGCTTCCACCACGACCGAACGCGCCGGGTCGCAGGCCACTGCGGTAAAGACCGCCGCTTCGACCGGCTGATCGTTGCATTCATAGGCACGCACCATCACCATGCCCCCTTGCGGCACAGGCCGCGCATGTCGCAATAGGCACACACGTCTTCCACGCCCGAGGCCGGCAGCGGGCTGCCCGAGGCAATGGCCGCGAGATTGGCCGTCAACTGCGTGCGCAGGGTTTCACCGGCCTTGGCAATATCGGGCGCAGGCACGGCCGCCAGTTTGTCGCCCTGGGTATCGAGGCTGACGTATTGCGCCTCGGAGAATTCCATGCCGGCCAGGATGACGTAAAACGCCAGTTGCCGGTCTTCGCCCTGCTTCAGGCGTTCACGCAAGGCCGTTGCGTTGCGCGTCTTGTAGTCGAGCAGCGCGAGCCCGTCTTCGCTTTCATCGACCCGGTCGATCCGGCCATGCAGCAAGATCTCGCCACGGGAAAAATTGAGCACCTGTTCAAACTTGCGCTCGCCGAAAGCAAAGCGCCAGCCATCGGCCTCGCGCTGGTTGGCCCAGGCCAGGTAGGCCGGCATGGCTTTTTTCCAGCGCACGTAATAGCCCAGCACGGCAGCGTTGGACGCCGCTTCCTGGTCGAACAGGGCGGCCGATAATTGCTGCAGCAAGGCCGCGCGCGCCTCCACCGGCACGGGGCGTTCATTCAAGGCGGTGTGGTAGCGAAACAGGATCTGATGCAGCCAGTCGCCGTAGTCGCGCTTTTCCGGCATGTCGCTCAATTCTTCCATGCCGGAGAGATTCAGCATGCGGCCGGCAAAGAATTGATAAGGGCAAGCCACCAGGCTGGCATAGGCGCCGGCCGACAATTTCGGCGGCAACAAGGTCGCGGCTGCCGGCTGCGGCATCGCACCGGTATGCGAACGGCATTCGCGGCGTGCGATCTCGACTTCGTGCGCGGCAAGGTCAGGCAAACCGGCGCGTTCCAGCACGAGTTCAAGGCGCTCGACCCAGGCGCTGACCGGGTTCGGTTCACCATTGCGTTGCTCCTGCCATGACAGCACCACTTCGGCATTGCTGCACAACAGTGCGGCAAAGTCGCGCAACTGGCGCAGTTGCAGCGTCTCGCGCGTATCAAGCCCGAGTTCGCGCCGCACACCATTGGCAAAGAACAGGCTCTCGCCGGCTTGCGAAGGCAAGTGTTCGGCGTCGCAACCGAGCACCAGCACGGCGTCAAAGCTGCGCAGGCGCGCACCGTTCAAGGTCAGCATGGCCACGCGCCGGTCGCTACCGGCCGGGATGAACGACGTCGATTCCAGTTGCATGCCGACGAAGCTGCGCCATTCGGCAAACGAAAATTCCTGTGCCTGGCATGCGCAATCGCCGGCAATGGCGTCAAGCAGTGCCACCACCTGCACACCGGCGGCATCGGCTTCCAGCACGCGCCAGATGCCCAGTTCGGTAAAGCAGGCGCGCGTCACCATGCTCCATTCGCCCAGTGTCTTGCGTCCGGCAAAGACGGCGGCACTGCGCGCAAGCTGCGCAACCATGTCCTGCTCCGCCATGCCCGCCAGGGCCTTGCCGACTGCGTCCCAGCCGCCCTGCACGTTGGCGCGGCGCAAGGCGAGCTCGATGCGCATCACCTGCGCTTCTTTGCCCTCGAGCTGGGTCAGCACGAAGGGGGACTTCAGCAGATCAAGCAGCGCCAGGGTTTCGGCGCGCGAGGTGACGAGTTCGAACCAGGCTGCCACGGCGGACGCCGCGCGCGTGGTCGAAAGCTTCCAGCCGGTTTCATCGGCCACGAATACTTTCGCACGTTCGAGCAGGGCGCGCAGGCGGCGCGCCACCACGCGGTCTTGTGCCACCACGGCAATCTCGCGCTTGCCTGCCTGCAGCCAGTCAATGACGGTTTGCGCGCCGCGCTGGGCTTCCTGTTCCAGGCCGGCAGAAGGCGCCAGGCGCAAACCCCGCGGCTCCCACACACCAGGCTTGCCCGCTGCGCCATCGAGTTCGAAGGTCGCCAGTTCCGGCCAGGCGCGCGCCAGAAGCGGCGCCGGCACGCGCCAATCCAGTGTGATGATGTGCACGTCGCGCCAGCGCGCACAGGCTTGCAGGAACGCAGCCTCGTAGTCGTCGGGCGGATTGGGTGCGATCCAGTACAGGGGCATGCGAGCGCCATTTCCCGCCTCGTCGCCGGTTTCAGCCAGCCGCAACAGCTGTCGGAAGCGCTGCGCCAGCGGGTCGCCGGCATCGAGTTGTGCCTGCCAGATCGACCAAACCAGTTGCGCCTCATCCGATACCACACGCCGCGCCGCCGGCGACAATTGCGCCAGCGCCTGTTGCCAGTGGCGCAGGCCGGCTTCGCTGTCGCGCCCGATGCGCGGCAACAACGCACGCGTCAATTCGTCGGACAGGGTCAATAAAACCCGGGCCAGCGGCATCAGGTCGGTGTTGCGCCGCGCGCTGAACAACTTCTTGAGCCAGCCGTGCTGGCGCAGTTCGGCATACAGGTCCATCAGGCGCCCTGCTTCCGAGGCCGGGGCCGTGCCGTCAGGCGGCAGTTGGGAACACCAGCCCTCGAGTGTCACAATACGCGGGGCAATGAAGCTGCGCCCCACGGAACGCAGCAAACCTTCCTTCAAGGGAGAGGCGTGCGCATAGGCTGGTATGACGACGCGCGCATGCGACAGGTCGGCGCCCTGCCCGGCCTCGCTCACGACGCGAGCGGCGGCGGCCCAGAACGAATCCGACGGATGGATGAAAATGGTGGGGTGCAGCATGCGGCGCAAGTTGGCGAATCAGGTGTCACAGGATAAGCGCCAAATACCAATTTGCCAACCGGTGAACGCTATTGCAGCAATAGCGGCGATGCATCGTTTCGACGGGCAAATCCGCGCAGGGCTTGCAAAAATGCCTGTCACACTACACAATGACGAAAAATGGGTTATGATTTACCACATACCCCGCCGCGTTACCTCTGCCGTAGCTGCCAAATCTCCTTGAATTCGCGTTGGGCGCCACCAGTTAATCACCTGGCAGCGCCATTAGGCCAGTTACAAGCAGCTCCAACAGGTAATCGCCAGGCGCTATTTCAATATTTGGCTCACTTCGAGGAAATCATGAGCGAAAACATCAAGCATGTGACCGACGCATCGTTCGAAACCGACGTGCTCAAGTCCGATAAACCCGTTTTGGTCGACTTCTGGGCAGAGTGGTGCGGTCCCTGCAAAATGATCGCCCCGATCCTGGAAGACATCGCCAAGGATTACAACGGCAAGCTGGCCATCGTCAAAATGGACGTGGACGCCAACCAGGCCGTACCGGTCAAATACGGCATCCGTGCCATGCCGACGCTGGTGCTGTTCAAGAATGGCGTGCCGGCAGCGCAACTGGTAGGTGCAGCGCCCAAGGGCAAGCTGGCTTCCTTCGTTGAAAGCAACATTTAAAAGTATCATAGGGCGGCGATGCGCCAGTATCGCCGCCTTGTTTTAACCTCACCGCGTAGTTCCCTCCCCCACCTTTCACTTCCCGTCCCGGGACGCTCGATACCATGCATTTATCCGAATTAAAAGCCTTGCACGTCTCCGCCCTGCTCGAAATGGCCATTGGCCTCGAAATCGACAACGCGGCACGTTTGCGCAAACAAGAACTGATGTTCGCGATCCTGAAAAAGCGCGCGAAATCAGGCGAACAGATTTTTGGCGATGGCGCCCTTGAAGTGTTGCCCGACGGCTTCGGCTTCCTGCGCTCGCCCGACGCCAGCTACATGGCGTCCACCGACGACATTTACATCTCGCCCTCGCAGATCCGCCGCTTCAACCTGCACACCGGCGACTCCATCGAAGGCGAAGTGCGCACCCCCAAGGATGGCGAGCGCTATTTCGCCCTGGTCAAGGTCGACAAGGTCAACGGCGAATCGCCGGAAGCCTCCAAGCACCGCATCCTGTTTGAAAACCTCACGCCGCTGCACCCCAACAAGATGCTGCATCTTGAGCGCGACATGCGCGGCGAAGAGAACATCACCGGCCGCGTGATCGACATGATCTCGCCCATCGGCAAGGGCCAGCGCGGCTTGCTGGTCGCATCGCCCAAGTCCGGCAAGTCGGTCATGCTGCAGCACATTGCGCACGCTATCACGACCAACCACCCCGACGTGACGATGATCGTGCTCTTGATCGACGAGCGTCCTGAAGAAGTGACGGAAATGCAGCGCTCGGTGCGCGGCGAAGTGGTGGCATCGACCTTCGACGAACCGGCCACGCGCCACGTGCAAGTCGCTGAAATGGTGCTGGAAAAGGCCAAGCGCCTGGTCGAAATGAAAAAGGATGTGGTCATCCTGCTCGACTCCATCACCCGCCTGGCACGCGCCTACAACACC
>Ga0134128_10000692_pt1 | contig 45968 bp, 30 predicted proteins | sample KB31754_FD_96462 | JGI IMG/M metagenome (GOLD analysis project Ga0134128, IMG submission 96462) | Terrestrial soil microbial communities with excess Nitrogen fertilizer from Kellogg Biological Station, Michigan, USA - KB3-175-4 | ecosystem: Environmental > Terrestrial > Soil > Unclassified ...
ACTGTCTTCGTCGCTCCCCTTGCAGGGCGCGTCTGCGCTTGCAGGCGCAGACCGTTCCACAGGCGAGCGGCAAGCCGCCCGAATTCCCTGCTCCACCCTAGCCCTGGTCATTTTGAAACCGGTCCTTAGAAAGGAATGTTCATTTGTACATCGCTACTGTGAAATCGTCTTCCAGATAGCCGCGCACCAGTCTCGCACCTGGCGACAGTTGCCGGCAAAAATCCATGACGGTCGCTGCATCGTGCCCCGTCAACAAGGGATGCGGCGGAAATGTTGCCGCATCGAGCATATTGAAAGCCAGCATGCGGCCTGCTGCGCAGTACATCTTTTCGATCATTGCAAAAGCATGGTGTTCATCTTCGCCGCGGTAGGCCAGCATGCCGGAAGCGAAAACATGGTCGGCCTGCGGCAATTCCGTCAGATCGGCGTCGGCAACACAAAAATAGCAATTGGGGCGCTGCCCATAGCGTTCCCGTGCCTGCATGATGAATTCAGCCATCTGGTCGATTCCGACATAGCTGAAACCGTGGTAGTGCAAGTCGAGGTAAGCCTTCAAGTCGCCATGGCCGCAGCCGACGTCAAGCACGCTGCAACCGTTTATGGACGCAAGGGCGGCAAGGGTGGCGAAGCGCTTGATTTGGCTGTCGCTGTTTCGATAACCCAGTGCTTCGACCGTGCCGCCATCGAACTCCGCAATGCGGTGCCGGTGGTAGTGGATGATCGTGGCTTTTTCGATTAGCGTCATCATGGCAGGTCGGCGCTCCTTTTCTTTTGCAGATAGCTCCAGATGGCGTAGGCCAGGCCGGCTGCGGTGATCAGGATCAATATGCCGTTTCCTTTCGATATCTGCCGCCAGGAAGGGTCGCAGAACAGCAGCGCGAACGTCAGCATGATGAAGGGCGCGACGACACCGGCCAGGAACAGGACGAAATTGGAAGCGAAGAAGCTGCGGCATTCGCAGGTGGTGATGTAGAGCACCGTGCTGGCCAGCAAGGCAATGACGAAAATATCCCAACTGATGCGGAATGCCCAGCGGTTCGGGCAGACCACACCGCACACCGCAGCTTGCGCCGGCGTGTCGCTTTCCTTCATGTCGACATAGGCATCATTGAGCACCTTGTTGACGGGGACGGCATTGCCGATGGCGCCATCCTTTTCCTGCACCGCCGTCGGTAATGTCCAGAAACCGAAGCCGCCGAAATTGTCCTTGGCATAGAGAACATCGTCGGTCAACTGGGCATCGCTGTGGCCGTCGTAGGTTACGACAGTGACGATGCTGCGCAAAAGTTTGACGAGCTTTTCGCCGGTCATGCCATGTTCTATGAAACGCCGCAACTTCTTGTCGTCGTTGGCGGTCGGTTCCTGGAGCAGTACCAGGAAGAGTGCCTTCACGCCGGGGCCTTGCGTATTATCGGTTTTTTCGATTGCGGCCTTCAAATCAAGCAGGTTCTGGTAATCATAGACGCCTTTCCCGATTTCCTCGCTGCGGAAAATGATATTGATCGACAGTGAGCGCCGTTGTGCGGCAAATTCTTCGCGCAACGCGAGGATAAAGGTGCGGAACGCGGCGACCGCAGCGGCGTCGCGCGGGTAGTCGCTGAAATACAGGGTCACGCCGTCGCCCATGATGGGTTGCGGTGACGAACCGATTGAAACCACCGGCTTCACCTTGGAGAACAGGTCAGTCATCGGTTGCTTGACCAGGGTGGCGACATTGGTGGCGAGCCTGCGGAAGATGGTTGCCTTGTCCGCATCGCCAAGATCGCTCCAGCCTTTCCAGTCTTTCTTGTAGATAACAAGGTCAACCTTGGTACCGAACTTTCGCGCTTCACGCAGAAAGTCGGTGTCCAATCCACTCCAGCGCGCCGGTTCCATCACATTGCCCTGGCTGTCGAAGGTGAGGCCGTAGTAACCGATGCGGGACTGCAGGCCGAAGTCGATGGTCTGGCTGCCGCCTGCCATCCAATACGGATACAGGCCGTAGACGCTGCCATAGAGCGCATTGTTGACGCAGTTGCAGCCGTTGCCGCTCCACTGGATACGCTGTGTCGGATCGAAGACATGCTTTTTCTGGGCTTGTGCCAGGATCAACAAACGGTATTGGTCATACTCCGCGCCCAACTGGCGGAAGGTCTGGCTGATTTCGGTCTCCAGCAATTCGGTACTGCCGAATTCGCGGCCTTGCAGGCTTTCCAGCTTGTCGAGCACGGGGCCGGGCAGTTTTGCGTCCTTGAATTTTTGCATCAAGGCGGCATCGATCTTGTTCGCATTGTTTTGTTCCAGCACACGCCGGATGGTCTTCTTGAGCGGGTCCAGCGGCGCGGCCATTTCGACTTTGGATTTGGTCGCGAGCCAGAACAGGTTGGCATCGGGGTAGTCGACGTCCTGCAACCCTTCTATCATGCTCAGGAACAGTTCGGGCACTGCCGAATCCTTGATCATCTTGGGAATCTCGCGCGCTTGTTCCTTGTCGACCATGTAGGACGAGGATTCTTCCGCTGCCTGCACGATCAAGCTCTGGTAGCCGTCAATCTGCACGGCGGTTTCCGTCAACAGCTTTTGCAATGCCGCAGACAGGGCGGCATCGTCCTTGTACTTCACGCCCTTGATCTGTTCCAGTTGTTCCGCCACTTCTGCGGCCAGCAGGTCTCCTTGATGGGCAGTCGTAAATTTTGTCAGTCCCGCTTCCGTCAGGCTGCCGCCGGCGGGTGTCACCTCCGCCAGTTTGACGAGTTCCTGCTTGAAGCCCATGGCTTCCGCGCTCAAGGCGCCGAGCATGGACTTGACTGTGGCGTCGAGATCGTCGTCGGCATAATCAAGCCCCTTGATTTTTTGCAAGGCATCGAGGACGTAATCCGGCATGTCTGCGGTCTTGAGATCGGCCAGCGAGGCGTCGGTCAGCGTATAGCCGGTTTGCTGCAAGCCATATTTTTTTGCCAGGCGCAGATATTCGTCCGAATTGGCTGCGTTCTTGAGCACGTCTTCTGCCGCCGTCTCGAATTCGCCTTCGTCGCCATAGGTCTTGTCGAGCAATTTTCCCACGCGGACGGAAAGCACTTCCCGCGTTTTCAACTGGGCGAAGTCCTCCTTCGTCAAGCGGTAGCTGACCGGCGATTCGGCGTCGTTGTGCAGCTTTGCCTGCCGCGCCGGAACGGCCCTGCGTTTGTCGTAACGGCCCAGCACGGCGATGACTTCTGCGGCATTGCCTCTCTGGCGTATCCGTTCGATCTCGGCCGCATCGGATTGGCTGGCCGCCCACTTCTGGAATTCGGCACTGGCCAGCGTTGTCAGCCAGTTCTTGTAGGCCTGGAAAATCGTTACGTGCTCGCGCAGCATGGTCAGCAAGTCCGGTGCCCGGGCGAATTTTTCTTCCTGGCAGAAACGCAGCAGTGCGCCGCGCGTGTTCGGCCCCAGCCAGCCGTCGAGTTCGCCCGGGTCATAGTCCAGCAGGGCAAGCCGTTCCTGTGCTACCTTGATGGTGGGCTTGTCGAATTTTTTCGCGGCCGTTGCCGAAAGCATTTTGTCGCAATCGATCTCGGCCGCCACTGCCGCCACTGCCGCCACTGCCGGCAAGGACAGCAGCAGCAACACGGCAAACACGAAGTGAAGCAGCGGTTTGGTATGGTTCATGGCCTTTGCAAGCGTCATTTCGGTTACGAAATCAGTCACGGAATCCGTCACTAAATCGATCACGAGATGGTCTTCCCTTCCTTGATGAGTTCCTTGGCCACGCCTTTTACCAGGTCTTCCTGGCTGATGGCGTGGCGTTTCGACTGCAGCGCCCGTATGGCACCGTAGCGGACGATGTTGGCGATGGCCCCGCCCGACAATTCATATTTCTCCGCCAGCGATTTCAGGTCCGCATCCTGGTCCAGCGGACAATTGCCCTTGAAGTAGCCCTGCCAGAGCCGAAGCCGGTGTTCCGCATCGGGAAGCGGAAAGAAGATGGACGCTTGGAAGCGCCGCGCAAAGGCTTCGTCGATATTGGCCCGCAGATTGGTTGCCAGGATGACGACACCAGGGAAATCCTCGACCCGTTGCAGCAGATAAGACACTTCCTGGTTGGCGTAGCGGTCATTCGAGCTCGAGGTCTGGGTGCGCTTGCCGAAGAGCGCATCGGCTTCGTCGAAGAAGAGTATCCAGTTCTTGTTCTTCGCCTGGTCAAAGACGTTGGCAAGATTCTTTTCTGTTTCGCCGATATATTTTGATACCACCATCGACAGGTCGATCCGGTAGACATCGAGCCCCGCATTGGCGCCGATCAGGCTTGCCGTCAAGGTCTTGCCGGTGCCGGGCGGACCATAGAACAGGCAGCGGTAGCCTGGCTTGACGGCGCGCTCCAGCCCCCAATCGTGCATGATGGTGCTTGAATACTTGACCCAGGCGGTAATGTTTTCCACCTCTTCCAGCACGTCGTGCGCCAGCACCAGGTCTTCCCAGGACAATCCGGTTGTGATGCGTTTGGCCGGAAAGTTGATGCCGTAGTCGGGTTTGAGATACTTGCCGGTGGTGAAGCGGTTCAGGTATTCGGTCGAAAGCTTGAGCAAGCCGTTGAAAAGGGGCTCGCCACCGGCTTGATGTTCGATGTCGATGATGCCTTTGCGGGTGAAGACATGTTCTTCTTCAAGCAGGCTGATGAAGCCGAAGCGGCCTGCGAGATCGTTGCCGTGCAGGATGAAGGACGCCGTTTCGCAGGTCGGCAGGAACCCGCCATGCACCTTGCCCTTGACGCCGCCGAATTCGGTGAAGGCACGGTCAAGGTTCTTGTTGTTGACGAAAAAAGTATCGAGTGCCTGCGGGCTGATGTGCGGCACCAGCGCAAGGATCAGCACGATGCGTTCGTCGAAGCCCAAGCCGCATTCGCGCACGATGCGTGCATATTCTGAAGCGTCGTCGCGCAGGTCGGGCGGCGCATGTTCACGAATGTCCTGGTACTCGCTTGCCTGCCCGAAGTGCAGGCGGAAGCGCGTTTCCACGACCTGGTTGAACCATGCCAACTCTGCGTCGAGCGAGCGCGCGTTTGCTTCGCGCAGCGGCGCGGATTGATCGTCGTTTGGCGTTGGTGAATGCAGGGCCATCAGCGCCACTCCACATGAATCGGCAACGCCATCCAGGGCGACTTGATGATGGCGATGCTCCATGGCAGCCGGTCGACCAGTACGTCGATGGCTTTCGTCTCCACCTTCAGGCGCCATCCGTCTTCGCGCCAGCGCAAAATGCCGTTGCGTTGCAGGAAAGACTCGCGCAAGCCCTCGATGGACGTATTGCCGATGATGCTCCAGTGCTGGATCATGGCACGCAGCATGCCTTCGACTGCCTGTGTTTCACTGGCCAGCGGCTGGATTTCGCGCACGATTGGCGTTTCCAGCGCAATACCGCACAGGAGCTTGTTGAGCGTCAGCTGGAATTCCGGCATGTCGCAACGTGCGTTGACGGCGAATTGGCTGAGATGGGCGGCCCGTTCGGCCGCCGAAGCATTCTTGAATTTTGCGGCGTCCGTCAATTCGAGCATGCCGAACAGATGCGGCAGGTAGGGCGCCGCCAGCACCATGCCGGCGTTGGCGACCAGGATGTCGGCCGCCTTGTTTACCTGCCGGACCGGGGTGCGTGTGCCTGGCGGGGACGCCGCTGGCATGCCTTGTTGTATCGGCGAGTCGTTTGATGTCATGTATTCGTGTCTTGCGTCAGTGGGTTTTTCTGCAGCAGATGCCGCAGTTACCGCAGTTACCTTACGCGGCGTTGCTGATACCGGCTCGTCCGTTTTGGATGGTCCCCGTGCCGGACTGGGAGTCAGCCCGTGCGCGATCGATTGTTTCAGCAGGTAGCGGTAATAGCGTGTCGCATCGAGGGCTTGCGCGGCGCCCGCATCGATGGCATCGAACAGATCGTTTCCGTCTTCGCGCGTGCGGATTCGTGTGAAGGCGCGCAGCAATTGCCGTGCTTCTTCTGCACTGAGATGATCGACGTCTGCCGCCGGTTCGCTGTCCTGGCGCGGCTGGCGCAAACGCAGGCGCAATTGTTCGAACATGCGTTTCAGGATTTCTGCATTTTCCGGCAACGGCCATGCCGTTGTTTCAATGGCTTGCGCCAGGTCAGTTTCCAGTTGCCCCTGCAAGCGCCGCATCAATTGCAGCAGCAGCCTGCCGGTTGGGGACTCGCCATGGCCGTCCCACGGATATGTTGCAGGCGTCGCGCCGCCCTCAAGCACCTGACTGGCCGGCAGCGACACTGAAGACGTGACAGCGGCGGCAGCTTCGAGATCCAGGTTTTCATCCCGTAACATCCGCGCCAATAGAAAGCGGTAATATTGCGCCGTATCGCGCGCCTGGGTCGCGTGCGACTCGATGGCTTGCAGGAAGTCGCTGTTTCCCGCCTGCCGCTGCAGCAGGATAAAAGCCCGCAACAATTGATGCGCTTCGCCACCATCGAGCTGATCGACTTGCCAGCGGATTTCTCCCGATTGCAATTGCCGGTGCAGGATTTGGAGAGGCATGTTGCCATCAGGAAGCGCATCCTGCATGGCCTTGACCATCTCCGTGATATTCAATTTGGAAATTGCGCGCAGACGCTGCGCGATCGGCCATATGGCTGCATCAAGGCGCCGGCCGGCACCTGCCGGTGAAATGCCTTCTATCGATGCATTGGCAACCGTCCCTTGTAACAGGGCAGCTTGCGCGCCAGCTTCAGATTCCTTTGCGGATTCAACCGGCAGGCCAAGGGGGGCCGGCAAGCTGTGCGTGGAAATGTGGCTTGGAGATTCAGAATCTTTGATATCGGGTCCGGTTTGGGGTTCCAATTTCGCCTCGCTCGAAACAGGTCCCGTGGCACCGCCCGGAGCAACTCTTTGCGGAGTGGCGGAACCTGGGTTTGGCCGCCTCGTTCTTCCTGCAGAGAGCTGACCTGCTCCGGCTTGTGCGGTGTGCCCCGCTGCGCCCGTGGTGGCATTGTGAAGAAGTTGTTTAAATAATCTTCGATAGTGCTCTGCCACATTGGGCGACTGAGCGGCTCGCGTTTCGATATTGCGGAGCAAGGCGTCGTCCGCGCCAAGCTGCAAATGGATATAAGCGCGCAGCAATTGCAGAATCTCGGCGGCGTCGAGCCCGGCCAGGTCATTCGGAATATCGCCTGATTGCAAATGCTTGAAGAGTCGCTGCAAGGCCGATGGCGTGCTTTGCCTCATGTGTTCTAGCAGGTCGGTGAGTGATGCACCCTGATGCCCCTGCAGGCGCTGTACCAGCCGTTGGTACTGGCCCTCGGCAGACGTGGCTTCCCCGATGTGTGAAGTTGCGAGACTCTCTCCTGCTATCTGTAGTGAAGTGAGATCGGCATCGTTGTCTCGCGTTGTCTGCACATTGCCATGCCTTCCTTTGGCGGCCAGGATTGCACCGTGCAACAAGTCGCGATAACGGGCCGCGGCATTGCCGCTATGGCTTGTATCCATTTCGACGGATTGCAGCAACTCTGCAATCCAGCCGTCCTGGCAAACTTCAATATAAGCATGCAGCAATGAGCGTGCTTCGTCTGCATCGAGATGCTCCACGCGCGCTTCAATTTCTCCCGACGACCATCGCCGAAACAGCCGGGCCAGTGTTGCGGGTGAATCGCGCAGCGTTGCATTGACCAGGCTTGAAATATTGCCCGATGCATTCGGCAGCCCTTGCAACTGCTGCACGATAGGCCTCGCGACTGCGTCGGCCTGCATGGCGACGGAGGAGCTTGACGAATGGTCAATGTCCACACTGCCCATTACGGGATTTTTCTTCTGCAGGAAACGTGTCAAGAGCTCACGGTAGAAATTTGTAGCGTCAGGAGCCAGGTTTGCCCGTGCTTCCATGGCTTGCTGCAGTGCTAAGCCGCTTGAGCCGAAGCCCAAGCCAAGCGCGGCATGCATCAATTGCTTTGCTTCCAACTCGTCCAGGATGCCGGCGTCGGCGCGAATTTCTCCTGCCTGCCATTGCTGCATCAGATAAGCGAGACTTGCCGGTGCCGCCTGCATCAGGGTGGCGATGGCTTCGCCCAAGCCAGTGCCACCTCCCTGCTGCAGATGTTCCACAATATTTGCATAAGCTTGCGCCGCTTCTGCGGACAGGGGCGCACCGGGAAAACCTGTCCGAGCCTGCATTGCCGGCGATGCCGCGGTGGCTTGTTCTTCGCGCGCGCCTTGCCGTATTGCGGAAGAGGGCGTGGCCGGAGAACCGACGGCCTCGGCAAAATCCTCCGCACGGCTCTCCTGGAGGCGCGCCCCGGCATTTGCATGGGCTTGCACCCGCTCTGCGGACGGAAGAGTTTTGGCAAAGGAAGCGGGCAAGCCTTGCGTTGGTGATGTGGCTGAGGAGCTTGCGCTAGCTTGCACTTCGTTGGTACTTTGCCGTATGGCGGAGGAAGGGTCGATGGCTCTGCCTGAATTCTCGCGACGACTTTCTTCAAGGCGCAATGCGGCATTTGCATGACCCTGCGTTGCCTCGTTGTACGGGAGATCGTTCACCAAGGAACCTGGCAAACCCTCCTGCGATGGAGCGGTTGGGGATGTCGTCAATACTTGTTCTGCGCTTGCGGCTTGTCGTTTTGCGGTGGGCGGGGCAATCGACGAGTTAATCGCCTCCACCAAATCCACGCTGTGCTGTTGCTCGATGCGCCGCGCAGCATCCGAATAAACTTGCCTTGCTTCTGTGGCAGGATGATCGTTCGCAAAGGAACCGGGCAAGCCTTGCGTTGGTGATGCGGCTGTGGACCCTGCCTTAGCTTGTGCTTCGCTGGTACTTTGTCGTATTGCGGAAGAAGGGCTGATGGCTTTGCCCGAATTCGTGCCACTGCTTTCCTCAGGACGCAATGCGGTATCTGCATGTTCCTGCGTTGCCTCTCCGTGCGGGGGGGTGTTCACCAAGGCGCCTGGCAAGTCTTCCAGCGATGGAACGGTTGGCGACGTCGCCAATACTTGTTCTGCGCTTGCGGATTTTGGTTTTGCAGTAGACGGGGAAGTCGGGGATGCAATCGCTTCCACCAAATCCACACCGCTCTGTTCCTGGATGCGCCGCGCAGCATCTGGATAAGCTTGCGTTGCCCCTGTGGCGGGATCATTGTTCGCGAAGGCACCGGGCAAGCCCTCCCGTGATGCTGCCTTGGCCTGTTCCCCGCCGACGCCTTGCTGTGTTGCCGAAAAGCGAGCCGCCCGCGCTTCGGCCAGCAAGCGGTCAGGCACTGCGCCGACATCTGCCAGTTCTCCGGAAACCGGGGAATGCGCTGCCGCACCAGCGTCGATTTCGGGAAACCGTTGCAGCAGGCCGTGCAGGTAGTCGGCCTGATTGAATTGACCGCCGGCTTGGGTACTGAGGTAGTTCAGCGTATAGGCCCAATAGCGGCTATTTCTCTGCCCGTTCAGTTCACGGCGCAAGACCGGATGGTGCGGCAGCGCTGCCATGAGGGCGCTTGCCTGTTGCGTCAGTTGCCCCACGGTGGTGGCGAGGTCTTGCAGGATGAATTCGGGGAAGCTCCTGGCGATCCTGTCGATTCCGCCTTCCTCGCCCGCATGGCGCATGAAGCTCTGGCGTATCAGGTCGGCATATTGCAGACGGGATTCTTCCCATACCTGAGCCAGCTCGTCTGTCCATCCGTCCGCCATTGCCCGCTTGAGCAAGGTGGAAAGGAGGGACGTCCGTTCCGCGTCCGTTGTTGATCCGGCATGGCCCGTTTCCGGGTAAGTGTCCGCCAGCGCGATGGGCATGGCCGCTGTTTCAGCAGGCAACGCCGCCGCGGCGGCTTCGAGGTCGACGTTTTGCTCGCGCAGCAATTGGTCCAGCACACGGCGATAATAATGCGTGCTGCTCTTTGCCCGCGCCGCCTGTAATTCGATGGCTTGCACGAACGGTCCCTCCGTGGTGCCGTGCCTTACTTCAAGGAATGCACGAACCAGTTGCCTCGCTTCGCTGCCGTCTATTGACTCCAGGTGTAACGGGATTGCACCGGACTGCCACTGTTGAAACAGCCGCTCGAGGCTCTCGGGGGCGAGTTGCATCAACTGCTCGATGAGCTGGCCAATCTCTGGCCCCGGCTGTCCTTGCAACCGGCGCACGATGGCCTGGAGATGCTTATCGGCCGGGCCGGCGCGGTCTTGCTTGGGTGGGATGGCAGATCGTTCCGCCTCATTCACAGCCATGCCGGCTGCTGCCTGCGCTGCCGCTCCCTCAATCACGGGAGCGTCCCTGACCCCTGCCGTCCGGCTGGAAATATTCAAATCCTGCACCGACGGGAGGTTTGCTGCGGGATGCTCCGGCGTGGCCTCCATCCTGGATGAACCTGCCTCGTCAGTTCCATCTGGCAGCCGGCGGGCTGACACGTGCCGCACCACGTCATGAAAGAGTTGCACCGCTTCGGGCGCTCTATCGCCGGCCGCCAAATATTCCGTCAGTATCCCTTCCCAGATTTCGGCCTTGAGCTCTCCCTCGTGCCGTGCATGACGTGCATCGCTACGTAAATCTGCCGCAAACCGGTTCACCATCTGGTTGAGGCGCTTTCCGTCGCCCGCAACAAACAAGTCGATGATCGTGGCCACATGCAGATGGTGGAATTGCCGGGCCAGCCGCCTGGCCACGACAGCGCGATGTGGTGTTGTTTTCAGAAACTGCACCAGTGTCGCACCGTCGTTCCGGATGGATGCGCCGAGGAGTTGGTCGACCGAGGCAATGCCAGGCTGCGATGCGTCGGCTTCCAATACACCAGTTTCGAGAAAATCCGTTAATCGAGCCAACTGCATGAAGCCGGCGATGGTACTCTCAGCTTTACCTGCTACCGGCAGCTTCACCAGCGCATGTTTTCTGGCATCAAGCGCAGAGGCAAGCCTGGCCTTGAAGCGGCGCTCGATTTCATTCTCGAAGCCAGCGTAGGGAATATCGCCGAGATCGAGTTCCAGGTTGTCGATCTTAAGGTAGGTATCCTCACCGGAAAACCCGCAAAAGATTTCATCGGCCAGCGGCAGCAGCCTGTCGCGGATAAGTCCCGGAAGCAGGCCTTCCTGCCGCAGCGCTACTCTGGCCGCATCGAACGACACGTCGAAAGTCGCTTCTTCAATGACGTGGACGCGGCTCATTTCGCTTCATCCATGTCCAGAAGGCAATCGACCAGGTGCTCTGCCGCGCCGCTGTTTGCCGCAGCAGGCGAGCGCATTGCTTCCAGCCATGCCCCATGCAAGCTGTCGAATCTGCCGAAATCTTCCTGCTCGAGCCAGAACACTGCCGGGTTGATATGTGCCGGGCAGTGCAGATAGACCATTTCCTCGGCCCACTTGCGTATCTCCGGATTGGCAAAGCGTTCGGTGTCGGCGAAGAAAACCACGCTGATCCTGAAGCTGTAAAAATCCTCCGGCGCCGTGCTACCTTCATGTTCCGCCGAGCCTTGCGGGCGCAGCAGGATGTGCTCGATGATCTGGATCTTTTCGCCGCATTGGCGCAGGTTCGGGTCCGAGGTTGCCAGTCCCAGCACCATCTGCAGCTTTTTTTTCAACCCCGCGCTATTGCGGTTGTCGCTGACGTGCCGGCTGTAGTCGAATCCGGTTGCGCGGCTCTTGCCGATATCGGCAACGTCGTTCAGGTAAGCCGCCTTGCTTTCGATGCTTTCCTGCTCGAACGCATTGCCCCCGCCCATGAAATGCCCCATGGAAGCCAGGTCGGGTTTTTCGCCGTACAGCGCCAGCAGGTAATCCAGGACCCGGTTGCGCCGGTCGCCATATTCGTCGACCTGTGCCAGCAGGCTGGCGAGCGCCAGGTTCATCTGCTCGACGCCACCCGAATAGAGCGGTTCGATATCGGGAACCGTATCATTGCGCAAAAGCTGGTGGAAATACGATTGCCTCAGGCTGGCATCGGCGGAAAACAGCCGCGGTATCTCCTGCAGGTTTTGCAGGAAATTGGCCATGAATTGCTCGAACAGGAGCAGATAGGCCTTGAGCTGCGCGGCCTGCGCCTTTCTTTCCGCCGGTTCCGAATCCGGGACGCCGTAGGCATTGAGACCATAGACATCGGGAAACTGTTTCTGGATCGAATAGTAGTCGCTGAAGCGCCGGTAGCGTCCGGAGGGCATCGTGGCGGCCACCCAGTCGAAATCCTGGCGCCGATGCCGTAGCGATTCGCTGTTGTAGTCCAGGCGGTTGAATTCGGCTTCGACGTCGGCCAGCACTATCGGATAAGTCTTGCCGTTTTGCTGCAGATCGATTGCCAACCCCTCTGACGGAGGAAAGAGCAGGCCTGCCACGCAGCGGCATTCCAGTTTGGCGCCCAGGTGGATGAATTCGCTTTCCTCGCCTTGCTCGTTGATGAAGACCAGGCGCTTGACATCGCGCACGCCATCGATACGGGAAATCCTTCCGACCAGATCCGGAATGGAAAAATCTCCGCGCCAGGCATGCAATTCGTGGTCCGGAATATAGCCATGCTTGGTCAGGACGCCGGAAAACAATTCATCGAGCGTTTTTCCCTCCCGGACCATGTCGGTAAAGGGAAAGGCGCATATCTTTGGATTGAAATATTCCGCGCAGGCGTAATAGATTTCGGCGAGCAGGGCGGCCGGCTCGCGCTTTCCATCGACCTCGATATTGCCGCCCAGCGAAAAGCAGGCGCGTGCCACGATCTCCGTCGAAGCGAGGTCTTCACAAAGATTGCGGTTGGCGCGGTACAACTTCTCGACCGCACCGATATACACCTGGCGTACCGAGTGTTCGTGCTGGTTCTTGACACGCTCATTCAACTGGATGTGAATGCTGTAAAGGCCACGCGGCTCGCCGCTTTGCTTTCGGATCCAGACGTTGTCGACGTTGGGAATGTTGCCGAGAATCAGCTTGCGGTAATCATTTTCCGTGACAGCGCGGCAGGAGAAGATGTCGTCCGGGCGGTTCAGTGCCAGCTTGGCGTAGTCGATTCCCTCGTGCTCGGTGCTCAGATAGTCTGCCACGTCGAAGCCGCTCTGGTAGGCCAGGTCGGTCAGCGCGTAGCACAGCGATTCCAGTATGGTGACGCCGGGGTCGTGCAGGTTGTAGTCGGTCCAGATATCTCCCGACAGGGCTTGCACCAGGCGTATGCCTTCCTGCCGCAAGCCGTCAAAGTCCAGACCTTCGGGGTCTGGCTGGCGGCGGCTGATGAAGGCTTCTGGTTTCATGGTGGCGATCGGTGTGGTCGAGGCAGGTGCCGGCTAGTCCGCATCAGCGGAATCGGTGGAGCCGGCCATGAAGGGGTCGAACCAAAGCTGCGTCAGGTAGTAGCGCACATAGATCTCCTTCGCTTTCCTGGGATGGTCCTTGTCGTCCTTCTGGCTGTCCTTGCCGTTCTTTTTTTGATCTTCGTAACTGCAGCGCGTGCGCATTTCCAGCGCGTAGTCGTGCATGTCGCCGACCCAGCGCAGGTCGATCTGGTCGCATTTCGAGAGGTAATGGGCCTGGTGGTAGGTGATGTTGGCCTTTTTCGAATTGAACACATTCACGGCGAAAGCATGCATCAGCGCATACCTGCCGCTGCTGGGCTTGCCGACCCCGGCCGTCACTTCGAATGCCTGGCAGCCGTCAAGCTTGGAGAGAATCGGGTGCCATTCGCCGTCTGCGCGAATCTTGCCTTCACGGCCGATGCGCCCGTTTGCCGCAATGACGCCGTTGACGTCCAGTGCCTGCCTGGGGGATTCGTTGTTGATGCCGACGCGGATCTCCCGTGTCTCGGTGTTGTCGCCGTTGCCGCTATCCCTGGCCGGGCCGGCAGCGAGGGTCATGCCACTGGCATTTTGCTGGCCGAGATAGAAATTCAGGTTTTGGCCGCCACCCGTCTGTGCGCTCTGCTTTTGTGCGGAAAAGGCGATCGACCAGACCGGCGCCTTGACCGTGATTTCTTCATAGAAGCTGATCAGCTTGCTGCTGCTCTCGAGCTGGGCGATCTTCATCCCGTTTTGCGGGCTCTTGTCGAAGCCGTCATCGACGATGTTGACCATCGATTCGATGAGATCGCTGAAATTCTCTTCCTTGGGCAAGGCGCCGTTGGTGAAATAGCTCGACAGCGTCTTCCTGTTGCGCTTCGTCATACGTCCCTCTTGGTCGGTATGAAAGTGCCGCCGATGGCGAGGCTGTCGATGCCGGTGTTTTCGGCGCTATGGTAGCCCCGGTCGTCCACGACGCCGATCAGGTGATTGTTGAACGGTATGGCGATGCTCCATGGGTGGATGGGATGGATTTCGTTGCTGTCTTCCCTGCGCGTGTCGGTCAGGCGATAGCTGCGCCGGTCGTCGCTCTCGATGATCCTCAGCAGGGAAAGGCCGGAGACCGATTCGACGAATTCCAGCCGTTGAATATGCGATTGCACGTCGTTGCAACGGATGTGCCAGCCGAACCGGGCGTCGAGGCCGCGTTTGCTCCACGGGGAAAAGTAATCCACGATATCCTGGTTGACCTTGTTGAGATGGAATCCCTTGCCGCCGCCGGCCTTGAACTTGACCTTGCAGCGCACCTGGATCTGTTCGTAAGCCGGATTGCGGACGGTGATGGCGGTAAACGGCGACGCCAGGGCACCGACGAATTGCCGCACTTCCTTGAGCAGCAAGGCGTTGACCTTGGGCTTCATGTTCGCCGCCGCGATTTCCTTCAGGTAGGGAATCAGCACGATCAGGATATGGCCCGGCGCAACCTTGCCCCAATGGGCTTCGTCGTCGCGCATGCAGGGAAAGCATTTGACCTTGTAGATCTCCGGGAATTGCTGGAGGATGAGGCTTTCATAGTCCTCCGGCGTGACCGCGCGGTTCTTGTGGCGCAGGCGCTCGCTGACCCGGATGGTCCATTGCCTTTCATTTTCCGGCGGCGTGCCGCCGAAGGTGTTCATGATCTGGCGCACGCTGCCCAGGCCGGGGATGGAGATGCGCGGTTCCTTGATCTTGCCGGCCGGCAGGGGCTCGGTCAGGTGCGTCATGTTGTTGCCTGCCTGGTAGCGCCAACTGGCCTTGAGTGCCTGGGTATGCACGCCGTAGAGGCTGCACAGCGTGTCGAGCGGCTTGCCGTTCGACGACACCCTGATCCAATACAGGTTGTCCGGCAGGATGGTGTTGTTGCGGTCGATGTCGTCCGGAATATCCAGCGTGACAATGCCGGAGGACAGGAAGCCGTTGGTCGAATCGGAAATGACTTGCGACTTCCTGAGCGGCTTCCAGCGGTTCGATGCGAGATAGAACCAGTCGAACGCAAATTCCGTCGAACCGGCCTCGGGCTGCGAATCCTCGCGCAGATGGAAAAACAGCGTGAGCAGCCCGGACAGCCTGCCGGCATCGATACCGATGACCAGGTTGCCGTCCATGCCGTATTGCGGCACCAGGTGGATATGCGAGGCATCGTCTTGCGACACGCTTTCCACGCCCGACGGATGCAGGTGGAAAAACTTGTCGCCGCGTTGGGCGTCATAACCCGACGCCACATGCTCCAGGCTGATCTTGTCGACCGCATGGTAATTGAGCGTAATCGCGTTGATGGTTGGCGTGTAGGGCGGATTGGGCAGCGGCTGTGCCTGCTGCGAACGGGAAACGAGCCTGGACAGCCCGCCTCGCTCCAGCCTGGCGTTGTCGCTCATGGTCCTGGAAAGAATCAGCGGGTAGCTTTTGTGGCCGAACGGGTCGGCCGGCGATGTTAGCGTGAGCTTGAAAAAGCCATCCTTGGCCAGGTTGTCGTATTTGTAGCGGCTTTCGGGTATGCGCTCCATCGGCTTCTGGGTGGCGCACAGCGTGCGAAAGGAAATGCGGCTTTGCCGGTTGGGCCTGCCTTTGCCGCTTGCCCCTGCGGAGCGGAACAAGCTCACCTGCGGTTGCGCTTCAGCTTCCGCGGGAATCCATTGGCGGTCGCGCAGCATGGAAAGGCCGGCTTTGAACGTGGCGTTGTTGATGTGCGACGGATAGGCCCGGTAGTATTCGCCAAACCCGTTGGCATCCTGCGGCAAGCCGCTCCACTTGATGTCCACCTCGAAGTCGGTCAGTTTCTTCGCGGCCGCTTCATGATTGCCGACGATGAAAAAGTCGCCGTAGGCCGGCGCGGCCCCGAAGGGTGCGAATTGCACGTTGGCGCTCAAGGGCCCATGCTGGTTGTAGAGCTGCAGGTTGGTCGTTCCCTTCACGTCGACGTCAATCAAGACCTCCCTGACCACCCATTCGGAGAGCAGGCTGTAGGGATAGAGGTAGCCCCCCGGATTGATCGTGAATTTGACGATCGGCTGGTCGGTATCGAAATTGTCGCCATGGACCTTGGCCTGGTAAGGCACGACGGAGCCGGCGCCGTCTGAAAGACGGAACTGGATCGAGAAACTGTCTTCGTTTTCTTCGGGGTCGACGATTCCCGCTGAAGGCAGGTATTCGCCCACATCGAGCCAGCCGGATTCGCCTGTGAGCGCGATATTGAACATGCTGCGGAATGCCTTGAAAAAAGCGTCGACCGGTGTCGTTCCCAATACGTCTGCGAGCCGTGTCACGAAGGACGCCGGGTCGCTCATCGCCTTGCCCGATGCGAGCTTGAACGTCAGCGTGATGTCGCGTTGCCCGCTCTTCAAGAGAAGCACGCCGCTGGCCACGGCGAAGCCCAGACGCGCCGTTTCGAAGGTGTCGTCCGCCTTGGTGTTGCGTGGCACGCCGAACAGGGGGTGGCAGGGCAGGGTTGCCATCGCCGCCTTGCTTGGCACAGCGGCAGCGCCGATCAGGTTCCGCTTGACCGCCGTGGCGAATTGCCGTGTCAGGCCCGATACCTCCGACTCGATCATCAATCCGTTTTCTGGCGAACTCAGCGGATTGCGCACGAAATAGAGCGTATGCAGGGAGCGCACAGTTGCGTCGTTCACCAGCAGTTCGTTGTCGGCGGCATAAAGCAGTTCGACGCCGTTGTCGTCCAGCCCGGCGCGGAATTCGGTCCCTTTTCCGATCCTGACTTCGCGCCCCGGCGTATCGGTGGAAAAAAGCAGCCAGGCGCTATCGGGCTGGAATGCGCGGCGTTCGGTCTTCAATACATCCTGATAATAGAAGTGCAGGTGCCGGTTGGTGAAACTGTTGATCTTGCCCTGCATCTTCTGGAACAACTGCAGGAACGCCAGGAACAGGCCGATGGAAGGGTCGTGGTCGGCGCGCGTGAGCGACAGCGTCATGATGTCGCGTGCTTCCTTCTGCAACAGCAGCAGGGCCTGGTAGAAGAAGTGGAAATTGGCTTTCAGGAATTGCTTCGCCGCTTTTTGCGTCAGGGACGGCGGCAGCGTTGCGGTGGCCGCAGTGCGTTCGTCGCGGATTTCCCAGATTGAACCGAGCGCCTTGAAGGCCGCCTCTGCCCCGGAATTGGGAAACAGTTGCAGGAAAAGCCGCAAGCGCCGCAACTCCACACGCAACACTTTCTCGATCTGGTCGCGGATGTTGGCCTGTGCCCGCATGGCCGCCACGCTGGAGAGTTTGCCAAGCTTGCTGAACCATGCATCCAGGCTGGCTGCAATCGTGAATGCCGGCAGGTTGGCGGCTTGCAATTCGCCGTTGCGCAAGCGGGCGAAGATGTCTTCCGGAGCCAGGAGCAGGGCAGAAAAACCGGCCGCGATCTTTTGTGAATTGGTGGCCAGAATGCGTGCCAGGATGGCCGCTTCGTCGGCGTCGAAAAAGGCTTGCCAGTTTCCGTCGGGGCGGTTGCCGGCATCGCGATATTGCAGATGGCCGGCGAGCCCCGATGCCAGAGACAGCAGGTCTTCAAGGCGCCTTTCGTCGACCTTGAAATAGCCGTCGGCCAGCGCCGGCAATAGGCGCTGGTCCTGGCTGCTTCCATCCCTGATGTTCGATTTTTTCATTGGCTGGAATTCGAACTGTCAGAGCTGTTGAGGCTGTCTTGACGCAAGATCATTCGACATGGTTGGTGGCTTCCAGGAAATAGAAGGGGTAGACCAGATTGCTTCTGCTGTTGGTCGTGCGCACCACGTAGTGCAGGTCGATGAACAGCACGCCTTCTCCCACACGCCCCTGGTTGATGTCGATGCGCTCGACGTCGATCCGCGGCTCGAAGAACAGCACGGCGCGGCCGATGGCATCCTTCAGCAGCGTGAAGGTCGTTTCACTGATGGTTTCGAAGACCATCTTCTTCATGCCGCAGCCGTAGGCCGGCTGCATGATTCTTTCGTGCGGCACGGTGGCGAGAAGGATGCGCAGGCTTTCGTGGATATCCTCTTCGCCGGACACCATCCGCACCGCACCTTCGTGCCGGTTGAATTGGGGCGGGAAGCCCCATCCTGTGCCGAGAAATGATTTGTCCGTATCCATGCGAATCCCCCGGTATCGCTCAGTTGATCGCAACCATGGCGCCCTTGATGGTCGTCTGGCCTGCTGCGGAAAGTTCGGCACTGGCGTTGCCCTTGGCGGTGAAGCCGGCATTCGCCGTGTGCGTGATATTGATGGCACTCGCCTTGAGGTCGGCCTGGGCGCTGATTTCGACATTACCCGTCGCGGAAATACTGACTTTTCCGCTGGCCGTGATGCTGATGTCCTTCGGGCTGTCCAAGGAGATGCCGGACTCGGAAAGCTTCACCTGGTTGTTGGTCTGGTCTTGCAGCAGGATCGATTTGCCGTCGTCGCTGATCACGATCTGGTTATTGCCGGGTGTGATGATGGTGACGATTTTCTTGTCGTCGTCGAATTCAAGCTTGAGCTTGCTTTTCGTGACGATGGCTTTCTTGAAATTGTCTGCCGTGAGTTCATAGGGCGCTTTCCTCTTGCTGCTGTAGAGGCTGCCCAGGATCACGGGGTTCGACGGGTCGTTATTGAAATAACCCAATACGACCTCGTCGCCGATTTCCGGCACGAAGAAGGCGCCGATGCCGTCGGAAGCATAAAACTTGGCCAGCCGGGCCCACACGCCATCGGTTTCCGCCTGCAAGACCGGGACCGATACCTGGACCTTGTATTGTCCGTCGGGGTCGGCATCGAGTTTTTTCACCACGCCGATATGCAGGCCCTCGACACCGGGCAACAGTCCTGAAGCGGGCGGCGCGGCCAGGTCGCGGTTTTCGGCAAACCAGGCCGGTGCCAGGCCGAACTCGGCTTCGGTGAACCAGTTGCCGTCGGCCACCGTATGCGTAATGGCGCCAACGAACACCGAACCGTTGAAATGCTTGCCCACACCAGCCAGTTCGATCAGCGTTCCCGGCAAGGCGAGCGCGCTGCCCTGGAATTTCATCCGCCCCTGTATGCGTGCCAGGCCGCTCTTGACCTGTTGCCCGTCGACCCAGGACTTCAAGGACGCGCTGTCGAGCGGCACCGGCGTCTGCAGGCGGAATTCGCTGAGCCCCAGCACCTTGGCCAGCGCGGCCGAATCGAGATCGCCCTGCGCATTAAGCGTTTGCGGTTTCGCCTGTTGCTGCACGATTGCCTGCTGGGCCAGGTCCCATGACACGCCCTGCACGTTGGAGAACTGGGTCCGGGCATCCATGTCGGCATCGAACTCCATCAGGTCCATGCCGTAGGTCACCTTCAACACGGCGGCCGCACTGACGGCCGGGGCTTTCACGCTCACCTTGGCCGCATCGACCGTAACCAGCATGCCGTTGACTTCGGCGCGCGAGATCATGAAGTCCCAGTCGGTACAGTAGTACTGCACCAATTCCTTGTATTGCGTGGTGGTGGCGCTCACGTCGGCGCTAAGACCGGCGCAGTTGCCGATCAGCTTGCTGATGATGTCGCTGTCTTTGGAATCGACATAGTTGGCATTCTTGCGCCCGACCGTCATCGCAACGGCCTTGTCGCGGCATTCCACGACCAGGCGCGAATAATTGTCGCTGCTGATCTTGATCCCGTGCCGGATCACGATGCCTTCGAATATCGTGGTCTCCGACGCGTCATAGCCGGCGTTGATCTTGATGGCCGCACCTGGCTTGAAATAGGCGGCATCGCTGACCGGAAAGGATTGGTCCGGCATGTCGCCGTCGCGCACCACGATTTCCGCCACAGGGATGCGGTTGACAGCCTTCCTGACCGTCACGGAAATCACTTCCAGCACACCGGGAATCGCCTCGCCCTCGCAATACAGCGTCATCCTGACCAGCCCGCCGCCCTCCATCTCCGGTGAGTTTGCCATGGCCTGCTACCTCAAGGGCGGGAAATTGAGCCGGGTCCCCGGCTTGATGTCCCGAAAATTGGTGATGCCATTGATGCGCGCCACTTCCAGGTAGTAGGCACTGTCCTTGTAGACACGGAAGCACAGCAGGGGCAGGGTGTCGCCGGCCTTGAATTCGATGGCATGAGTCAGGTCGGGAGACTGCAGATTGGCTTCCGCCGCCGTCTCCTTCGGGCCTACGTACTGGATGAAATTCAGATTGATCTTGGCGCGCAACGGCACACCGCTGGGCTTGAACAGCGTGTATTCCACCTTCATGGAACTGAGCTTGCCGACGAACTTGAAGCTGCCCCAGACCAGCATTACCGTATTGGGCTGGTGTTCCGAACCGTCGAGGGTGAACACCACCTTCCTGAGATCGTTGAGCTGGGAGTCGATATCGACGGCGGTCGAGCTGGCCGAGGTCGGCGGCACGACGCCTGTGCCGTCGATGATGATGTCGAATTCGATATTCTTTTCGCCGGAGGTGTTGTACTTCGGCTGCATCGTGGGCGTTCCCATCGCCCGCGTATTGTTGTAGCTGATTTCGAAATTGCGCGCGTAGTTCGACGGATTGATGCGCGCCGTATAGGTCTTGCCGGTGTCCGGGCCCGTGACGTTGCCCTTGGCGTCGAGATTGCAGGGCGTGATGGTCAGTTTGCTGATCATCTATCGCTCCTTCGCCTCGCGCAAGGCTTCCTGGATCAGCCTCTTGCATTCGTCGAGCAGGGCCTTGCGCTGGATTTCGGACAAGACCTCGCCATCACTGCCGTCATTGCGGCCGGCAGCCTGGACGATGCTGGATTTGACCACCATCTGTTTGATCTCGATCGGCATGGTGTCTGAAACCTGAATCTAAAGAGTCCTTGAAGAACTGAGATAGCACAGCTCGATGGTCTCGATGGCGACCTCGTTCTTGGTCGAGCTGAAGCTTTCGATATTCCATTTCACCGGATAGGCGTTGGTAAACGCCCAGGCGCATATCGGCTTTCCCTCCTCGCCGAGCAGGTAGACGTTCACCAGCGACGGCACGATGGGCGAATTGAAGTTCGTTTCCAGCACGTCGCGGCACCACTTGACGAGCGGTGAGGAAACGCCGGCAATGCCGCGCTTCAACACCAGGTTCGAATGCTTGAGCGCCTTCGGCAGCAACAGCGAATACTGGTTGCCGCCTTCCACGATCGGTTCCGTTTCCATCTCCGACCCAATGCCCGACACCTCCTGGAAGGAGGTGTCGGAGTTTCCCTGCAAGGCAGTGAAAACGACCTTGAAGTAAAACGCAGGAAGCGGATACGTGTCGGCACTTGCCATGGCTTCACCGGAAACAGAGGGAACGAACGGGCCGTGCCGGCAACTTCAGCACCGCATCAACCGTTGGCGATCGTCAGCCCTTCGTGCACGATCTCGATGGTTTCCACGGCCACTTCATTGCCTTCCGCCTTCAGGTCGGTGCCGGTGATCTTGGTCGGCCAGGCATTCGCCAGTGTCCAGACCATCGTCGGCTTGCCGGCCTCGTCGAGCAGGCTGATGGTGATCGGAACACGTTTGATGGTGTTCATCTTGATGCCGTTGAACCAGGTCCAGAACTTGTTGTCGGCCTTGAAGATGCCCTTCTTCATGGTGACGTTGCCGTATTTCTTCATGCCTGGCATCTTGATCGGGGAAAACACCGGGCTGTCGCCATGCCGGTATTTGATTTCCTCCGATTGGACGTCGAGCCCGCTGACTTCCTGGAACGACATCACGTTGGAATCCCATTTCACCTGGAAATAGAATTTGGGTAAAGGCCACACCGCCGTTGATTGTGCGGAACCGTCATCTGCCATGACTTACTCCTTTTAGCTGAATACGTAAATGTTTCTTGCTGTTCGTGAAAAATCCTGCGGCTTGCTCAATGCATTGGCGCCATCAGGACTTCTGCATCTGTTGCTGGAACGTGATTTCGATGAACTCGGCCGGCCTGCTGAGGGCAACGAGCACCGTCACACGCATGATGCCTTCGAGGATATCGTCGGGCGTCATTGTCTCGCCCAGGCCGCAGAAGACGGCAAACGCATCATCGGGCACCGCGCCGGCCAGGCCGCCGCGTTTCCAGATACCTGTGAGGAAATTGGCGATCATGCCCTTGATGGTGACCCAGGTATTGGCCACATTGGGTTCGAACACATAGGCCTTGCTCGCCAGCCTCACCGACTCTTCCAGCATGATCATGGTGCGGCGGACGTTGATGTAGCGCCAGTCGAGGCTGTTGCCGTCGAGCGTACGTGCGCCCCAGACCAGGGTGCCTTCGCCGATGAAGGCGCGGATGGCATTGATCGACTTGCCTTGCGGCGTGACGTTCAAGTCTTCCTGTTCCGCATGCGTCACCGCAATGGCGGGAGAGATCACCGAATTGAGGCTGACGTTGGCCGGGGCCTTCCATACGCCGCGGTTGTTGTCCACCATCGTGTAGACGCCTGCCATGGCGGCCGAGGGCGGTAGCAGGTTCAGCGTGTTTGCCAATTCGCCCAACAGCGTGTTGTACAAGGGGCTCAGTGCAATCAGATTCTTGTTCAGCAGGGTCTTGTCCTGCGGGCTGGCGTCGGTCTTGGCGACACTGTCAATGATGGCTTGCAGCGCCTTGGCCTTGTCCGCCGTATCCTTGTTCGCAGCCAGCGCATCGATGCCGAGTTCCGTCTTCAGTATGCCCTGCAGCAATGCCTGGCCGGCCGAGTCGAGGTTCCAGAACGCCAGGTCCTTGGCTTGCGTGATCGACGTCTTGACCCAGGGATAGTAGGCCATGCCGAAGTCAAGGAAATTGACACCCAGCGCGTCGCGGAATGCACTGACCGGGTCGCCGGCCGGGTCTTGCCGGCTGCGATAGCCGTCGGACAGGTCCAGAATGCCGACGCGGTTCTTCATGACATTGCCGCAATGATCCAGCACGTGTTGCTGCACCTTGATGGCGTCGCTTTGCTTGAGCACCATGGCGTCGGGAATCACGATCATGGTCGGTTCCTGCTCCTTCTGCAGCAGGTCGATGCCGGCGCTCAGCTTGTCGGGGTCCACGTCGTCGCCGTAGGTGCCGATCGACAGGATGTAGCAGGCGCCGCCGCCGTTCTGGAAGAACAGCAGCATGCTGTAGTACAGCAGGTAGTTACCCTTGGTCTGGGTCAGGACGTAATTCTTTCCGCCCAGGCCCAGCGTCGGGCCCTTGTTGTCAGCGGCCGCTTCGGCCACGGAAAATTCCGTGGCAGGACCGCCGCCGAAATAGGATAGGTATTCCGCCATCGAACTGATGCGCCAAGCCGTGTTGGCGATCGACTTGCCCTTGTTGTCGGCCTTTTCGGTGTAGCCGATGAAGGCAGGCACAGCGGTCGCAACTTCGACGATTGAATTCGGAAAGGCGTCCTTCTCGACTATATAGACGCCGGGTGTCTTCATCATTCCCATATGATTCCTCTCTTAAATTGACTGCTTGTCCCAAGACCCAAGCCCCGTTTTTTACCGCTTGATATCCGCCTGCCACACCCCTCTTGTAAACACTCTCGCAATCATTTCAAAATAAAGGCGCTGCCTGCCGCCGCGCTCATTTCGAAATGCATGCTTGAATCACCATGCCATCGGCGCTATGCCGACCTTTCGACCCGTCTGTCCTTCAGAAATTGATGTAATTTTCAAAGACGATCTCTTTCTTGCCATCGATCTCGTCCATGCCCAGCCTGTTCTTCGACGCGGCCGGTAGACGCTTGATCAACACCCTGGCGCCCCCGTTGCCCTGTGCCTTCAACTGGAAGCGGCAGGTCGGCATTTCCTGCAGCGGTATGGCGTCCTTCGAACGGAATACCCTGGCCGGCCGGTTGCCTACCAACAGCACGTCTTCACCCTGCTCGAACTCCACGCGGTTGTCGGGGTCGACAATGGCCGGGCTGTTCCCGCCAAGATTGCCCATGACAAAATAGCGCCAGAGCGAACTGCGCGCCGCGAAATTGCAATAGAAGCTTTGCTTGTCTGCAGTGCCGGGGGTGCTGTCGTCCTGCGGCGGTTTGATTGACAGCGCGATGAGAAAATCGGGCGGCGAACGCAGATCGGCCTGATCCAGCAGGCCATCGGTAACAAGCTCGCTCATGTCGCGCAGGTCCTTGTCCGATGCAAACTCGTCCTGGCTGAGCCGGAGGGCCCCGGTGTCCGGATTGGTGAATCCGCCGGCGTTGCCAAAGCAGGGAATCGCCTTGCCGTTGCCGTCCGTGGGGGCGGTATACGTGGAGAACGCCCGGTCGCTGCTGGAGACCTTGAAGCGGAAGGGCAGGGTTTGCCCGCTGCCCTGCGCATAAAGCCGCAGTGCGCGCGCCCGCTCCGTATCGTAAAAGACCGCCATGCCGTCACTGGTCGGCCGCACCAGGATGTCGGCACCCATCATCATGCGCTCCGTGTCGGACGTCGGCACGAACTTGAGCCCGCCCCATTGACCGCTCGAAAAGTAGGCGTGCCCGACCTGGACGGTGAACAAGGGCTGGTAGCTTCCCATGGCACCCTCGCTCACTTCACCGAAATCCGGCTTCCCGTGATCGGGGAATCCAGGTTGACGATGTCGTTCGTATCGAAGCACACCATGCGCACGCGGTACAGGACCGAGGGAAGGTACTTGCCGCTCAAGATCCCCCACAGGCTGCTCAAGTCCTGTGTGTTGAGATTTTCGATATCGAGCACCAGCTTGTCGATGCGCTTGTCCAGGTCCGGGGTGGACTGGCGGTCGAACACCGGTTGGCGCTGGAAGAAGCTGACGGCATTCGACAGGAATTTGAGCGATTCGGCGTAATTGCCAAAATGCGCCGCGACCATGACATACAGATTCATGAAAAGCGGCGGTGGTGCGTTGACCGTCTTGTCTGCGCCGCTGAATTGCGGCGGCCGGGCAGGGCTCGTTTCCTTGGTGACGTTGACCAGCATGACCACCAGCTTGTTATTGATGCCCGCTGCCAGCGTGCCGTCCTGTTCCAGGATATTCGACATCACCGCCATATCTTCGGCACTATCGTAGGACCGCTTCAGGAACTGGTTCAACTGACTGGCGATATGGGAGAGCGCGGCGTCTATCATGGATTTGACCCGCAAGTAGAGGCGCAGACTTGTAAAGCGCGCAGTAGTTGCGCGGCCAATTTCAGGCGCGTCGCAAAAGAACGGCTAAAGCGATCTGGCTTATCCCCTTGTTTCAGAGATGGATCTTGAATCTGGGCTTGGGTCATTTTGTGTAGCAGTCCGGGAGCCATCTCAAAATGAATTTGACGTTGCCGCCGCTCCCTCCCGTACAGGCTGGCCACTTTATGGCGCGCCTGAACCGGCTCATCTTGAAATAATCTCTGTCTATTTTTCTGATGCAGCAACCAAACCCGTTGCTCAATTTTTGTGCGCAGCCAGTCGCGTATCAGCGCGTTTGCCTGGCAGCAAAAACGTAACGGAGTGACATATTGCCATTGATTATTGCCAAATTCACCTGTCATAAGTGACAGGTTTTGTGGCGCTGAACGTAAAAATAATGGCGCGATTCCGGCAAAACCTGTCACCTTTGCCAGTTATGGAAGATAGTAAAATATGATCTAAAAAATGACGCTGCTGCGGCCGGGTTCCCACCCGCTTCGCATAAAGTAAAAGCGGGTATCCTGCAGTGTTGGCAAGCACCAGGGCCTGCCCCAATATATGTGGGCAACGGAAAATCATGCCCGGGATGTCATGCAAGTGTTCGGGCGACTGCAACCATCAAGGAAGGCAATATGGCATTGAACGAATCTGTACCGGCACAACCGGAGACTGCAGCGGGCATCGTGCTCGGCATACTGGATCGCCATGGGCTGATTCTTGATACGCAAAGCTATCCGGCCAGCCTGTATGCAGAATCGCTTCTGTATATGATTTACTGGTTCCACCGCCTGCGCGACCCCATTCGCAAGCAAGGCATCGAAAGCTGCGTCGCCAGGTACCTCAACGTCGACGCGAAGTCGGCGGTGGTCCATGCACTGCTGTCCGACACCATGCTCAAAGTCCAGGCAAAACAGCGCATCGACGAAGGTGTGATGGTGCGCAAGACGGTTGACGTGCTGGTGATGCGCAATGGGCCGGCAGGGCGGGAATTCCTCGTGCTGGACCGTAAATTCTTCCCGGAGGGGATGGCGCTGCCCGGCGGACTGCTGCAGGACGAAGACGAACAAAACGACGGCGGCATTCCCGCCAATATCTTTGCCGCCTTGCGGGTCACGGGCGCCAAGGTGTTCAAGTCAGCGACGGCCAAATACGGCATCTCGGAATGGGAGGGGCGCAAATACTACTTCGTGCGAGATGATGCAGGAAGAGAAGCACGCATCTATATGGACCGGACCATTTCCCACGGCTACCGCGATCATTTGAAGGAGATCACCATCCCGTCGGACCCGCGCCATATCGTCGATACTATCGGCTTCCTGGTGGAGATTGCCGACACGGACGGTATTGAAGGCAGGTGGATTCCGGAGCGCGTGATCACCACGCCCAACGCCAGGGAAGGCGCATTTGCCTTCGGCCACCACAAGCAGATCGTTGCCGCCCTGGTGGCGAAAAATTTCAGCAAGACCCAGGGCGTTTCGCATCATGAATGGATACGCGAAACGGTCAACAACCCGCTGGAAACCTATCGCGCAATCCGGGCGCGTTTCAGCGCCAACCACGACAGCCCCGATACCCCGATCCTGGAATTGCTGCCGGTGGTCGAGTATGTGCGCAGCCAGGTGACGACACCGGCCGTGGAAGCGAAGTGCCGCGACAATGCACCGCTGGCCTCGATGCGCGACCAGCTCTTGCACAAGCTGCACCACGTGACGATACAGAATGGCCCGATGTGCCCCTATGCGCCAACCCTGCGCATCCTGTTTGAAGCGGTCGGGTTCTTCGACGTGGTGTGCCGAACCGAACGAAACCTGAGCACGCACTTCCAGAAGAAATATTGGTACCGCTATGAAGGCTTGATGCAGCGGATTCCCGACGTGTTCATCATGCCCACCTTCGACAACATCTCCGCCACCGACCTGATGAAGGTCCGCGGCGTGCCGGTCTATTTCATCGGCGTATCGACCGAGCCGGTCTATGTCGATGAATTCTGGCAGTCGCCGCTCGAATTCCTCATCCACGACCTGAACCACGCCTGGAAGATGATGGATATGGACGACCGCTTCCTGGAAAAGCAGGCGGACTTGAGCCGGCCCGAATTGATGGAGCAATCCAGCCAATTCATCCGCGACTACCTGCCGGGCATTGCCATCCGGAAGACGGATACGGAACAGCAGAAGGAAATGAAGAAGCTCAAGAAAATCCTGTTGTTCGAAGTCAGCCACGAAGACGCAAGGCCCTTGCTGCCGGACGTCATCAACGAAACCTTGCTCGAAGAAGAGGGTTACGAATTTCCGGACAACGTCATCCGTTTCGATGAAGGCGAAACCCAGGCCTATCTGGAAAAGCGCACCATCCATGGCATCACGGCGCTGTCTTACGTGCGGCACAAGCTGCAGCATGGCTTCTTCGACCAGACCGATTCGCAAAACATCCAGATCGTGTCGCCCAAATACCGCACGGTGGAGTGGATTGTGCGGGCGGCGGAAGAATTGCTCGCTGAAATGCATGCGGTCATTCCTGCTGCGGTCCAGGCAGAGGGATTGACGCAATACCTCACGCGCCAGGCGTGCTCCCGCGGCCCGACGATCTTGCACGCGCCGGAAAACCTCGACCCGGTCGTCGGCGACTATGGCGATGGCACGATCATCGAATCGTGACGCCAGGCAATTCTGCGTACTGAGGCACAGTCAGGGCGTATAACTTTACTGCGCCACCGGTTCAATACCACATGCGGCCACTCATAAAGTGGTACGGATTGATTCCCTACCACTTGTCCCTTTTGTTGGTCCAAATTGCCCGTGAAAATATCACCATCAAAACAAATGGTATTGAATTCCCAAAGCAACATTGAAACCACTTGACGATTAATTTTGATACCAGCAATCTTGCAAAAGATTTAAGTTTAAAAAATATAATGACATTGCCGCCCGTTGTGTCTTCCAGCAACGGGATCGTCCAGCGAGACGACTGCAGCCACTTGCAGAGAGAAAACATAAAACTCGCGTTTTACATACCGATGATCGTTCGGGCCAGCGATGCGGTCATTTATCCAGGAGAGATAAATGAAGAGGAGTCTATTCAACACGCTGATGCTGGGCCTGATAAGCGGCATGCTTGCCGCTTGCGGTGGTGCCGGCTCATCGGATTCGTCGCCCTCAGCGGCGCAGAAACAGGCATTGCGCACGCAGAAGGCGGCATCGACAAGCTGTTACACGGCTTGGAACTCGGCGACCGCGTATGTAGGCGGTGCCACGGTCAGCTATAACGGTGCAAACTATACGGCCGCCTATTGGACCCAGGGTAACAACCCCTCGACCAGCAACGGCGCGGCCGGCAGCGGACAGCCCTGGATACCGGACGGTGCTTGCGGATCGACCATGCCGACGCCTACACCAACTCCTACGCCGACTCCTACTCCGACGCCAACGCCTACTCCCACACCGACACCTACCCCGACGCCAACGCCGGGCAACACCTGCGACATCTACGCCAGCGGCGGTACGCCCTGCGTTGCGGCACACAGCACCGTGCGCGCACTCTACAAAGCCTATTCCGGCCGGCTCTATCAAGTGCGCCGCGCTTCCGATAGCGCAACACTGGACATCGGCACCTTGAGCGCGGGCGGTTTTGCCAATGCCGCTGCCCAAGACACGTTCTGTGCCGGCACGGCATGTACCATCACGCAGATCTATGACCAGAGTGCGCAGCATAACGACCTGCCCATATCGGGAGGCGGCGGCGAAATTGCCGCTGCCGACCAGGGCGCCGTGGCGAATGCCTTGCCGGTAACGGTCGGCGGGCATGCCGTCTATGGCGTGTATGTGTCTTCCGGCGTGGGCTACCGCAACACACATGCCACAGGCACCGCGCGCAATGGCCAGGCCGAGGGCGCCTACATGGTGGCGGGCGGCACGCACACCAACTCCGGCTGCTGCTTTGACTACGGCAACACCGAGCAGCCGGCGGCCACCGACAACAACAACGGGCACATGGACGCCATCAACTTCGGTACCTGCGACAATGGTTCACCGCTGGTCTCCATCGACATGGAAAACGGCCTGTATCCCTGCACCGGTACGCGCAACGGCAAGCCCGCCACGGGCAGTTTCATCACGGCAGTCATCAAGAATGACGGCCAGACCACCTATGCCGTCAAGTCAGGCAATGCGCAATCCGGTGCACTCAATACCGACTATGCCGGGCCCTTGCCGTGTTGCGGCTATACACCCATGTCACAGGAGGGCGGCATCGTACTTGGTACCGGCGGCGACAACAGCAACTGGAGCACGGGTTCGTTCTTTGAAGGCGCCATGACCATCGGCTATCCGTCTGACGCCACGGAAAACGCCGTGCAAGCCGCCGTGGTGGCGGTGGGCTATGCCGGCGACAGCAATGGCGGCGCACCGGGCACCATAGTCGGCCCCGGCACCCGGTGTGTGGACGTGGCCGGTGACGACGTGGGCGTGGACGGCGCCGCAGTGCAACTGTGGGACTGCCAGGCGACCTCGAAAGACCAACACTGGACCTACAACAGCGGCACCCAGTCGCTCAGCACGCTGGGGCGCTGCCTCGATATCAACGGCAATGGCACGGCGGAAAACACGCCGGTTGAATTGTGGGACTGCAATGGCGTCGGCGGCCAAAAGTGGGTGCCGCAATCGAATGGTTCCCTGCTCAACCCGCAATCCGGCTACTGCCTGGATTCACCCAACGGCGCCACCGCCGACGGCACGCGCTTGCAGATTCACGATTGCAATGGCTCACCGGCGCAGCAATTCCACCTGGTTGGGTACTCGGCATCGAGCGGCAGTTGCAGTGGCGCGCCGCAATATGTCGACGGCAGCACTTACAGCACAGGTGCGCTGGTACAAAACCTGGGCAGCGAATACCAGTGTACGGTCGGCGGCTGGTGTTCGCTGGGCGGCGCCTATGCCCCGGGTACGGGTTGGGCCTGGACCAATGCGTGGAACCTGATCGGTTCTTGTAACTGATCCTGGGGCCGGGGTTCGGCATGGTGTCGAACCCCGGTTTTCTATAGAAGGCGGGTGGATTTGTGGCTGGTGCAGGTATCGTTTATATCGCGGCGGCCGAGGAACGTTGCCTTGAAGAGGCCGTTCTCTCGGCGGCAAGCGTCAAGCGGCTTGCGCCATCCTTGCCGGTGACGCTCTTCACCGATCTGCCCACGCATCCGCTTTGCCGTCTCGGCGTTTTCAATGACGTGATTCCCATCGAGCCTGCCACGGCAGCCCTGCCGCAAGGCTCGCAGGCAAAGCTGCTCCATCTGCGCAGCCTCATCAAGACGCCTTACGAATCTACGCTGCATCTCGACACCGACATGCGCGTTTTGAGCGCCGACGTGGTGCAGCTCTTCGATCTGTTGAACGGCGCTGACCTTGCGCTGGCCGAAGCCTCTCTCGACAGCTATGCCTGCTTCCACGCGCGGATGCGCATGTTCAATCCCAGCCTGGTGCTTTATCGCCTGAACGAGAAAACTGCGACATGGTTGTCTGAATGGGCAGCGGCTTCGGAGCGCAATCTCCACAAAGCCTGCCAGAAAGAATTGCCGCCCTTGCCTGCATCGAGCCCGATCAAGGACGAGGCAGTACGGCGCAAGCTGCTGGGCATGGGGCAGATCAGCCTGCTCGAGGTGTTGAGCCCGGTGGCCAATCGTTTCAATCTCACCGTCCGGCCGCTCGACTATTGCTGGAACCATTGCGGATCGACGTTACCGGAAAACAACCGGCAGCCCGCGCGGATCAAATATTGGCTTGACCTGAAAAAGGCGACGCGGCCGGAGCTGCTGCTGTTGGCATACCGCTGGAAGCAGGAAGGCCGCATCGGCGACGCCAACGCCTTGTATGCCTGTCTCGCGCATGCCGGGCGGCCTGCGCACTGGGCCAACCCGGTCCTGATGGAAGCCTATCTCCATCACGGGGAACGCCAGTTCGAGCCGGCCCTGGCGCTCTACGGCAAGGCCTTGCGAAGCGACCCGCAAAACGCCCATGCCCTGGCGGGGAAGGGGGAAATCAAGGCGATCCAGCGGCAGCAGGAAGAGGGAATGGGCCTGCTGGAGCAGGCAGTCTCGCTTTGCCCCGCCGACGCCTGGGTGCTCACACGCTATGGCCGCACGCTGGTTTTACTCGAGCGCGCCGAACAAGCCATCGCCCCCTTGACGCGGGCCCTCGCGGAAGGCGGGGCTGATGCAGCGTTCGCCCTGGCCGAGGCGCAATATCAAACCCTGCACTACCAGGCGGCAGTACAAGCGTATCGGCGAACGCTGCGGTTGAGCCCATCGCACCGCATCGCCAGTAACAACCTCTTGATGGCGCTGACCGGCCATAGGGATTATGCCGGCGTGGTCGGCCACGCCGACACGCTGCTGGCCGAAAACGGCTGGAACGTCAATGCGCTGGCCTTCAAATGCATCGCCTTCGCCGAGCTCGGCAGGCGCGAAGAGGAAAGGCAACTGGCCGATTTCGAGCGCCTGCTTGAAAGCCGGCAGATCGAGCTGCCCGGCGGCTATGCCAGCCTGGAGCAGTTCAACCAGGCGCTGGCCGGCTACCTGCTCAGGGAGCCCAGCCTCAAGCGTTCCCCACCGCAGCACGCGACCCGTGCCGGATGGCATAGCGGAGACCTGGCGCATTGCCCGCACCCGGCCGTGGCAGCCCTGAACCAGATGTTGCTCAAGGAAGCGACGCGCAGGATGGTCCAAGCCAGGGCCCGGGCCAAGTCCAGCGGCGGTGTGCATCCATTCGACAAGCATGTCCCGGACGGCTTCGTCATCAACAGCTGGGCCGTCATCATGGAAGGCACCGGCCACCAGATCCCCCACGTCCATCGCGACGCCTGGCTCAGCGGCGTCTATTACGTCGACCTTCCCGCCGAAATCACGAGCGACGATGAAGGCCGACAGGGCTGGTTGCGTTTCGGCCCGAGCAAGGAGAGCTGGCACACGGGGCAGAGCGCGCCCGCAGCAAAACTGGTCTGTCCCAAGGCCGGCATGGTAGTGAGCTTCCCCTCATTCTTCTGGCATGAAACGGTGCCGCTGCCTGCGGACACCAAGGCGCGCAGGATCAGTTATGCTTTCGATGTTCTGCCGGTTTTATGACGGCATTCACCTCGACGAAAAAACGCCATCCAGTTCAATGAAGCAAATGGCGCCTTGATACCGCAAGATAAATCATGCCCTTGTACGACAATTTGGCCGATTGGCAAGGCACCCAATCCGGCGAACGCGAACGCGCAGCGCGAACGCTGGAAAAATCACTACCCGACGGCTTTGGATTCGACGGGCTGCACAGCTTCGAGCTGGCCGGCAGACGGCACGAGATCGCGCAATTCACATGGGGTGCGGCGCGCTTCTCGCTGGTTCCTGGAGGTGCGGCCATGCTGGGATTCGATGCGTCCAAATGGGCGCCGACGCCCGGGATGCTCGAAAGCTGGGAGGATACGGCACAATCCTACTGCATAGAGGAGAACCTGCGCGACTATGTTGAAGCGCGTACCAGCACGGCCCGGCGTGTCCGGATGTCGCCATTGCTGGTTGAGGTGCGGCATACCGAGGTCGGCTGGCGGCAGATTGACCCCGCCAGCGACAAGGTGCAGGAATTGTTGCGCAAGTATCCGCGAGGCGTCACCGAGGTCAGCGGTATCACCACACGCGTCACGGTAAGCAATGGCATCGTCAGCGCCGAACAGGCCGACGAAAGCGAACTTTCCCATGCCTCGGTTTGCGCTCCGATTATCGAGGCGGGGTTCCGCCTGCCTGCGCCGGATGAATGGGAATACCTTTGTGGCGCCGGCGCCGCAGGCTTGTTTCGCTGGGGCGATCACGTGCCATGTGACCGCTACCCCAGCGACGTCCGAACGGAAAATGACGCGATGCTGCCGGATTGGGAATACCATCGCGCCGCCAATGCGTTCGGCCTGTACATCGCTTCCAATCCCTACGAAGTGGAACTGACGAATGAAGCGGGAGTGACCCGGGGCGGAGACGGCCGCTGCAGTGCTTGCGGCGGCATGGGTTTTTTCTCGGGCTGGCTGCCCCTGGCCAGCGCATGGAACGACCCCGATTTCTGCCGCCATCCACCCGAAAATGAAATTGCGCTCGGCTACACGGTTGCGCGGCGGATATGGTCTTTGGAGTGAAACATCGTGAGTCATATGCCACACTCCAGCCGAATACGGAATTATCCGTTCGAAAACAATTTCTGCCACGCCGACTGAAGATCACGTACGAAAAACTTTACGTATTCGTCGAGCGCACCCATGACTCCATTAAGTCGTTCGAGCTGGGCGGTATTGTCTGACCAATAGTTCGGTGCAATTCGCAGCACATTCAAAAGCAGGTCTCCGTCGAAGTGCATGCCTGCTGCCCAGGGGTTTTCTTCGAGCTTTTCAAGAGCAATCGGCACAAGATAGTGCAGACCGATTTCTTGCCCTATCAGCATGTGAAGACCTTCGACGGTCAAATCGCGCACCGCGATTTTCCGAAGACGATGGCACTCCAAAATATGCGGGGCCGAATCCTTCGCTGGTTCGTCCCACTTGACACCCTCAAGTGTCTCGAGCGATGCATTCGGTTGTATTCGTTTGGCGGCCACGGGTTTGGTTTGTGATGTTGGTTGGATTGGCGACGTTAAGCAAGCGATCAATCTTGCCAGCACATGCATCTGCTGACTAGACTCGTCCGGGGGCAGGCGCCTGTCCGCAAAGACTAATCGCATGATTCATCGCTTTTGCCAGGATTGAATTACAACGAGTTTTGATGCGTAGGCCCTGATCGCAGGATGTTCCTGTATTCCCTCCCATCCCCGGCAAAAAAACCGCGCTGCGGCGGGTGGTGAGCGCCATTGTGGAATCGGACATTACCCTTGATCAGGTTTTAACATCTCCGAAGACCGAGGACGGTGTGGAAGGTTACGCAGGTGAATCCCGAGAGGCGACGGGCGCCCGCAGGTTCGCTGTTGCTGCTTCGAAACATCGATTGTTGCAAAATTCACCCTCATTTTGAAAGTTATTCATTCTCCGTGTCGTTTCTGCGCGTATCTCTTCAATTTACCTCAAAAATACGTACAATCGAAACGAGGGCGCCGTATGCAACCTGTCAAAACTGACAGGAGCACCTTTCTCGCAGCGACGGTTAACCTATACTTAAGCTGGGCAAATGGGGTACACACATTCATCGGCAATAGATCGAGAATCCTCAATGGAGCGGCAACTCGCCAAACAGGCGCATGGCCCCGAGCCGGCGCATATTGATCGCCTTGATGTTGACCAAGCCTCGGCAGGCGCCCCGCTCTCACGACGCGACTTCCAGGAATGCCTGGGGCGATTGCTGCCGGAGATTCTGCAGCATGCCGATCAAGCCGCCCTGATTTTCATCGGGCTGGATAGCTTCAGCCAGATCAACCGTGCATTGAATCAAGGATGGGACGTCGCGCTCAGTCAGGTTGCTGACAGATTGAAAGATTGCCTTGGAGAAAAGACGGTCGTGGGGCATCTCGGGGCCGGCGATTTTGCCATCGTCATCGGGTCTGCCGGGAACAAGGCCGAGGTCGAACAGGTCTGCGATCGCATCGGCGCGGCGGTAGGCGAAACCCTGGCGGTGCGTGACAGGCAGATCAACCTGAGCTGCTGCATCGGCTTGGCATTGTTTCCCCTTGATGCGGGCGATGCGCCGGCCTTGTTCAATTGTGCCGATCTCGCCCTGGAACAAGCCAAGAAAGCGGGGCCGGGGCGCAGGCAGTTCACTTCCATCGACCTGATACGCCAGGCCGAACAGCGCAAGAAAACCGCCGAAGACTTGCGCGTAGCGATTGACGAGGAGCGGCTCGGCCTGTTGTATCAACCCCTGATCGATCTGCAAAGCGGGAAGATCTGCGGCGTGGAAGCCCTGGTTCGATGGGAAGAACAAGAGACCAAAGGAATCTCCACCCAATATTTCATCGAGATAGCCGAAGAATCCGGCCTGATTGCCGATCTTGGCGACTGGGTCTTGCGGCGGGCCTGCAAGGACTTGCTGGGCTGGGCCGAGCAGGGGCTGTTGCGCTTCACCGTCGCGCTCAACGTCTCGTGCGCGCAGTTGCAAAACCCCTTGTATGCCGAGATTCTGGCGCGCTCCCTGCAGTACATGCAAGTGACCCCGGACAGGATATGCATTGAAATCAATGAGACAGCGTTGATGCAGGGTGGCGAGATTGTCATGGCCAATCTGGAGAAACTCAAGAGCATTGGATTCGCGCTCACGCTGGACGATTTCGGCACCGGGTTTTCCTCGCTGAGCCACCTCAAGCGCTTGCCTTTCGCCAAGGTGAAGATAGACCGGTCGTTCATCAATCACGTTCCCGAAGACGGCGAGGACACGGCGATCTCGAAAGCCATCATCTCGATGGCGCACAGTCTGGGCATTAGGGTCGTCGCTGAAGGCGTGGAGACGGAGTCCCAGTGCAGCTTCCTTTCCCAGAACATGTGCGACGAGATGCAGGGGTTCTTTTTCAGCGAAGCGCTGAACGCGGAAGACCTGGCGGAAGTGATGCGGAAAAAACACGCCTTGCCGGAAAAGCTTCTGCGCCTGCAGAAACCGCGCAGGACGCTTCTGCTGGTGGACGATGAGGGAAACATCATCAATGCCCTGAAAAGGCTGCTACGCACGCAGGACTTCCGCATCCTGACGGCCAACAGCGGCGAAGCGGGGCTGGAAGTGCTGGCCGACAACCCCGTCGACGTCATCATATCCGACCAGCGCATGCCGGGAATGACAGGAGTCGAATTCCTCGGCAAGGCGAAAGACCTTTATCCCGATACGGTGCGCATTGTGCTATCGGGCTACACGGAACTGGATTCGGTGACCAACGCCGTCAATCAAGGGGCGATCTACAAATTCCTCACTAAGCCCTGGGACGACGAGCAACTGCTGGGCCATGTCGAAGAAGCATTCCGCCACAAAGGCATGGCGGATGAAAATCGCCGCCTCAATCTCGAAGTATTGACAGCGAACCAGGAACTGGCGCAAGCCAATCGCCGGCTCGAGGAGTTGCTGCAGCAAAAGCAGCAGCAGATCAATCGCGACGAAGTCAGCCTCGATATCGTGCGCGAGGCGCTCCAGCAGATTCCGCTTGCGGTCATCGGCGTCGACGATTCCGACACGATCGTCTTCGCCAACGACGAAGCACAGGCCCTGTTCGAAGATACGCCCTCCATCCTTGGTTCCGACGTCAACCATTTGATTCCCGATTTGGCACATGCAACCAACAACGGCATTCGCGGCGTGCAATGCACGATCGAGATAGGCCGTCGTTTCTTCGATGTCGTGGCACGCCGGATGGGGCGTGGTTCGCAGTCGCGGGGCAAGTTGATGACGATTTCCCCCTTCAAGGCGACGCAATGAGCACACGTCAGCTCGATATTTTCCTCGACGATGCCCAGGCCGGCATGGTGCTTGCCAGCGCTCTGCTCGATAACCACGGCGGCACCCTGTTGCCCAAGGGCGCCGAGCTGACACAGTCCGTCTTGCAGTCCCTGCACAGGCGCGGTGTCGAACGCCTTAGCGTCGTCGACAGCGGAATCTCGCCAGAGGAATTGGCAGAGGAAAGGGAACGCGCCGAGCAACGGCTGGCCGTGCTGTTTCGAGGTGCCGCTGGCCAAGCAGGCAGCGAGTCCCTGCGCCTTTGCCTGTTGCACTACCGCGCCGGGGAGGCGTCATGACGCGGTTGGTCATGAGCGATATCGTCAAGAGCGTACGGGAACTGCCGGCGCTGCCGGTAATCGTGATCGAATTGATGAGCACCATGGACCAGGAGGACGCGGGCGGCAACGAACTGGCGGAAAAACTTTCGCGCGATCAGGCGCTGACGGCGAAGACATTGCGCCTGGCAAATTCCTCGTTCTACGGCATGCAGAGCAAGGTGACCTCCATCCAGCAAGCCATCGCCATCCTGGGTTTCAACGGTGTGCGTACGCTGGTCACGACGGCAGCCGTCATCGGTAGCTTTTCCGGTAGCAAATCCGGCACATTCGACTTCCTTGCCTTCTGGCGGCATTCGGTGGCCACGGCGGTTTGCGCCAAGCTGCTGGCAAAGTCCTTGCACCTGAACCAGGATTACGCCTTCATGATCGGTTTGTTACATGACATCGGCCGGCTGGTGCTCGTCACGTCCTCCCCGGAACACTATGCCGAGGTGCTGAATCACCGTGCGCAACGGGATTGTTGCCTGCTCGATGCCGAACTGACGGTGCTTGGCGTGCCGCATACCATCGTGGGTGGCGCGCTGGCCGCGCATTGGAAATTTCCGCTGCTGATGCAAAAAGCCATTGAAAGCCACCACGACAAGGCACATGGCGCGATGCCGTCGCTGGCAGGCCTGGTCCATATCGCCGATGCCATCGCGCACGGCCTGGACTTGTCTGGCATCGATGACGATATCGTCCCGCCCGTTTCAGCCGAAACCTGGAACAGCCTGGACCTGTCGCAAGACATCGCCGACGGCATTTTCTGCGAGACGGAAGCCCAATTCGAAGAAGCCTGCCAAATCTTACTGTCGATGCAAGGATGACCATGGCCGACCAAGACAAAACCCAAACGCCCATGGTGCACCGGGCGCTGCGGGATTCGACCGAATTTCTGTCGTCGTTCGAATTTTCCGACAGCGGCCCCTTTCCGGCGTTCATCATCGACAAGGCGCACGTCATCACGCATTGGAACAAAGCATGCGAGCGGATGCTGGGCAGGAGCGCCGCGGACATGGTGGGGACGAGCAACCAGTGGCAGGTTTTCTATCAGGAGCAACGTCCCGTCCTGGCCGATTTGATCGTTACAGGTGCCAGCGAACAGTCGGTTGCGCAATTCTATTCCGATAAAGTCCGCTGGTCGCCCTTGATCCCTGGCGCCCTCGAAGCGGAGGATTTCTTCCCCACATTGGGGGAAAAGGGTATGTGGCTGCACGGGAGTGCGGCACCTCTGCGCGACGCAGATGGAAACTTGGTCGCAGCGATCGAGGTCTTCCAGGATGTCACGCAGCGCAAGCAGGCCGAGATCGGGTCCTATCAGGCGCAGATCAATCTTGAGCAACTGATCACCCAGCGCACCGAACAATTGGCCCTGGCAAATTCCCGCCTCGAAGACGACATCGGCCAACGCGAAGTCGCCGAAGCGGAACTGTTGAGGCGTAACGCCGAATTGACCGAGCTCAATGCCAAGCTCTCCATGGCCCAGGAACAGTTGATGCAGTCCGAAAAGCTGGCCTCGATCGGCCAATTGGCCGCCGGGGTCGCGCACGAGATCAACAATCCGATCGGCTACATCTTTTCCAACTTCAATACCCTGTCTATCTACATAGGAAAGCTGTTCGACATGCTTACCGCCTATGAAGGCGCGGAGGCATCGATCAAGGAGCCCGATATGCGCGCAAGCCTCGAAGCGATGCGGGAAAAGGTCGAACTGGATTTCCTGAAAGAAGATATTCCCGTCCTGATGGGCGAGTCCAAGGAGGGCATCATCAGGGTGAGGAAGATCGTGCAGGACCTGAAGGACTTCTCCCGCGTGCATGGCAGCCAGGACTGGCAATGGGCCGACCTGCACCGTGGCATCGATTCGACGCTCAATATCGTCAGCAACGAAGTCAAGTACAAAGCCGACGTAGTCAAGCAATATGGCGACATACCCGACATCGAATGCCTGCCTTCGCAGATCAACCAGGTCGTCATGAACATGCTGGTCAACGCGGCGCATGCCATCGGCCCCAAGCGCGGTACGATCACGATCAAGACCGAAAGCCAGGGCGATCACGTCGTGCTCGAGATTTCGGACAACGGCAACGGCATCTCGAAGGAAAACCTGTCGCGCATTTTCGATCCCTTTTTCACGACCAAGCCTGTGGGGCAAGGCACGGGCCTTGGGCTTTCGCTCTCCTACGGCATCATACAGAAACACAACGGCCAGATCGAAGTGGAGAGCGAACCGGGGCGCGGCACCTGTTTCCGCATCGTCCTGCCGGTCAAGCACATGGCGTCCGAAGGCGACGAGGCACAGAAGCCGCAGGGGGCAAAGATACCATGACCTCGACACCAGCGCTCGCCGCCAAGCCACAATGTCATGCCAGGATACTGTGCGTGGACGACGAGCCCAACATCCTGTCGTCGCTGCGCCGCCTGCTGCGGGGCGAAGGCTACCAGGTGTTGCTTGCCCCTGGCGGAGAAGCCGGGTTGGCGACGTTGGAGTCGGAAAGCGTCGACATCGTTATCTCCGATATGCGCATGCCCGAGATGGATGGAGCGCAATTCCTGGAACGCGTGCGTGCCAAATGGCCCGACACGATAAGGCTGCTCCTGACCGGCTACGCCGACATCCAGTCGATACTCGATGCGATCAATCGTGGGGAAATCTACCGCTACGTCACCAAGCCGTGGAACGACAATGACATTCTGTTGATCGTGCGCCACGCGCTCGAGCGCAAGGAGCTGGAGCGTGAAAAGCAACGCCTCGAAACGCTCACGCGCGAACAGAATGAGCAATTGAAGGAACTCAATGCCGGGCTGGAAAGCAAGGTGCAGGAGCGCACGGCCGAATTGAAGACCGCACTCGCTTCACTGACTACAGCCAATGACAAGCTCAAGAACAGCTTCCTGACGTCGATCAAGATCTTCTCCGGCGTGATAGAAATGCGCAACGGCAGCCTCGCCGGCCATTCGCGGCGCGTGGCAGACCTGGCGCGCCGCATTGCGGCGAAAATGAACCTCGGCAGCGATGAAATGCAGGACGTGTTCGTTGCCGGCCTGCTCCACAACATCGGCAAGGTGGCGTTTTCCGACGACCTGCTTGTCGCACCGGTCAGCACCATGAGCAGCGAGAACCTCGCGCTCTACCGCAAGTTTACGGTGCGTGGCGAACAATTGCTGATGCCGCTGGACGACTTGCGCGAAGCGGCAAAGATCATCCGCGCGCAGCAGGAGCGTTTCGATGGCGAGGGCTATCCGGACCATATTTCCGGCTTCAACATCCCCATCGGGGCGCGGATTCTCGCGCTCTCAAGCGACTATTTCAATCTGCAGGTCGGCACATTGGCGCCGCGCAAGCTGCGGCCCGAGGAAGCGCAGGCGCTGATCATGCAGAACGGCGGAAAGCGCTATGACCCCGCCGTGGTCAATGCCTTCAATGAGCTGCTCAATGGCCCCGCGCCGGACAAGCCAGGCGCGAAGCCTGCCGCCGACAGCGGGCCCGAACTGCAGTTGACGACTGCCGAATTGAGGCCGGGCATGCTCATCGCGCGCGACCTTGTGACGCGTGACGGCTTCCTGCTTCTATCGGCTGGCCATGTCCTCGAAGAGAGGATGATCCGGCAGATACGCGACTTCGAGGCCTCGACCACGGGTACGGTGCTGTCTATTTACATCAAACACGAACGGGTGGTCGAATGAGACGATTTCTTCTGGTCGACGACGAAATCAACGTGCTCCATGCATTGCAGCGTGCCATCCGGCAGTGCGGCATCGAGGAGGAACTGCGCGTCGAAACCTTTGCCGATCCGCAGGCGGCGCTGGAGCGCAGCAAGGAGGTGGTCTTCGACGTCGTCATTTCCGATTTCCGCATGCCGGAAATGAGCGGCGTCGAATTCCTCCGTGCCTACCGCGCAATCCAGAGTGATTCGGTGCGCATGATCCTTTCAGCGTCGACCGAATTCGAAGCCGTGATGAGCGCCATCAACGAGGCGGAAGTGTTCCGCTATCTCGCCAAGCCATGGCTACCCGAGGAAATCGGCGAAACCGTGAAATTGGCGCTGGAACGGCGCGATCAGTTGCGCGAGGATTTGCGTCTGGTGGAGGAGTTGCGTTCGCAGCTCGGCACCATGACACCCCAGGAGCAGGAAGCCAAGCGGCTCGAAGAGCAGGAGCCCGGCATCACGCACGTGAACTGGGGGCCGGACGGGTCGGTGCACCTGGACGAGTAGTCCTACTCCCCCTTGCCGTCGACCGGCAGGTGGACCGTGAAAGAGGTTCCTTTGCCTACCTCGCTCGTCACCTCGATGCGGCCATTGTGCTTGGAGACGATATTGTAGGAAAGGGAAAGGCCCAGGCCGGTACCCTTGCCCACAGGCTTGGTCGTGAAGAAGGGTTCGAAGATACGCGACAGATTCGCGGCAGGAATGCCTTCGCCGGTGTCCTCGATACTGATCCAGACCCAGGCGTCGGTGCATCCGGTCCGGATCGTGATGGTTCCGTGGCTCTTGATAGCGTGCGATGCATTGACGATCAGGTTCATGAATACCTGGTTCAATTGCGAGGCCAGGCAATTCACCAACGGCAGCTTGCCGTATTCGCGCACTACATCGGCCTTGTACTTGATCTCGTTGTTGGCGATCATCAAGGTGCTTTCCAGCCCGTGATGAAGGTCCGCGAATTGCCAGTCCGTCTCGCCGACGTGGGAAAAGTCCTTGAGCGATTGGACGATATCCTTCACCCGCGTCAGGCCGTCCATCGATTCCTTCACCAGTTGCACGACGTCCTCGCGCAGGAATTGCAGATCGGCCTGCTGCTTGAGGTCTTCCGCTGCTTGTGCCGCCTGTTGGCCATCCCGATATTCCGAAATTATGCGGTCATATCCGTCGATGACTTCGAACAGGGTATCGACATAACGGTTGAGCGCACCCATGTTGGAGTTCACGAAGCCGACCGGATTATTGATCTCATGGGCCACGCCTGCCGCCAGCTGGCCGATCGAGGCCATCTTTTCGGATTGCAGCAACTGCGCCTGTGTCTGTTGCAAGGTCTCGATCAACGCACGTTGCTCTTCCCCTTTCCTTTGCAGCGTATCTTCCATGACCTTGCGCGAGGTGATATCGGTTAGCGAGCCCACCACTTCGAGCGGCGTGCCGGCGTCATCGCGTATCAACCTGAGGCTGTCGTGCATCCACAGGTACTGGCCGTCGCTTGCCTTGAAACGATATTCGTAAGTGCGCCGTCCTTCCGAAAAAACCAGTGCCAGGCTGGAAAAGATGGCAGGGATATCGTCGGGGTGAATGTGCTCGAACCAGAAATTCGGGTCGGCGATCATTTCCTCCGGATGGTAGCCAAGTACCCGGAATGCGTTGGCGCTGACGAAATTCATTTTGAAGTCACCCGTCGGCACGCTGCTGTAGATGATGGCCGGCGTATTGGCGATGAGATATTCCAGGCGGGAATTCGCCTTCAGCAATTCCGCATAGGCAATTGCCGTCGATGCCCCCTCGTCCCCTTGTGCCGTGCCGCTGCGCCGCAAGCTATCGAGCAAGCGGTTGACGTTGCCCGCCAGTGCCGTGAGCTGGTCGCTGCCGCTGATCGTCAGGGTGGAGCCATAGTCGCCCTTGGCGGCTGCCTGGATGGCGCGGTAAATGGCCAGGAATCGCTCCGGAGTCGGAATCTCCTGGGGTTCGGGCGCAGGCTCCACCGTGTTGGGCGCGCTTGGCGCCGAGCTGAAATCTTCGAATTGCATGCTCCTGCTCCTGGCTGGCGCTTCACAATCTTAGAGCCGGCATCGCGACTACTGCGGTGCCGGCATCTCACCCAAGCTTTCGAGGCGTTGCGCCAGGCGACGGTTTTCGTAGAAGACGTCATAGCGCCGCAGGGCCTCGCGGATGTGCTCGCGCAGCAGATCGTCGTCGATCGGCTTGCTCAATACCTTGTACAAGTCCCCCCGATTCACCGCGTCGATCACCGTCGTGAAATCGGCGTATCCGGTCAGCAATATGCGTATGGTATCCGGGTACATCTTTTTCACGCGTTGCAGGAATTCGGTTCCCGACATGCTGGCCATGCGCTGGTCGGAAATGACAACGCCGACACCATGGCGAGCGAGCAGTTCGAGGCCGTCGGACGCCTGCGAAGCCGTCAGCAATTTCCAGCTTTCGTTGCGGAACGCACGCCGCATCGCGGACAGAAAGTTCAGCTCGTCGTCCACCAGCAATACAGTATAGGAAGCCTGCGCGGCATCATCCAGGGTTTCGAACTTCCTTCCTTCGCGCAACAGGGCCGTAAATTCGGACGATGGAACCGGGCGGCTGAAGAGAAAGCCCTGCATTTCCTGGCATAGCTGCTTGCGCAGGTAGCCGTATTGCCCTACCGTCTCGACGCCTTCCGCGATGGTTGTCAGCCCCAGGTTGCCCGCCATCGACAGGATGCTCTTCACCAGCGCCGCGCTGCCGGCGTGTTCGGTCATCTCGCGAACGAAGGATTGGTCTATCTTGATGCGATCGACCGGGTAATGATGCAGGTAGCTGAGTGAAGAATAGCCTGTCCCGAAATCGTCGAGCGACAGGCCGATCCCCATTTTCTTGAGTTCGTGCATCATTTGGATGGTCCTCTCGGCGCTCTCGAGGATCAGGCTCTCGGTCAATTCCAGTTCCAGGCACTGCGGGTCGAGTGAGGCGTCGGCAAGCGCGGATTTCACGGTCGTGACCAGATCGGCCATGCGGAATTGTTGCGCCGACATGTTCACGGCCACGCGCAGCCACTCGAAACCCTGCTGCTGCCATTTCTTGATTTCGCGGCAGGCAGTCCGAAGCACCCACGTCCCGACTTCGGGCATCAGCCCGAGTTCCTCGAGCAAAGGAATGAACAGCGCCGGCGCGACGATGCCGTTCTCGGGATGGTGCCAGCGAAGCAAGGCTTCGGCACCGACCACTTCACCCGTCTTCAGGTTCAGTTGAGGCTGGTAATGCAGCAGGAATTCATTGCGCTCGAGCGCATGATGCAAATCCGCCTGCATCTGCAACCTGTGCTCGAGGTCACGGTCGAGGTCAGGCGTATAAAGCTGGACCCGGCCGTCATCGAAGCGTTCGGCTGCGGCACGGGCGCGCCTGAGCAGGTAGCGAATATCGCCTTCGTGGATCGGGTAGACCGCCACCCCAACGCTGGCCTGGATGAATATTTCCTTGTCCCCATGCCTGACCGGCTCGGCCAGGAGGTCGTGCACACCGTTGGCCATGCGCATCGCGGCGTGTGCGTCGTCCGGTTCAAGCAGGGCCAGCGAAAACTCGTCCTGCCCGAGCTGCGAGACAAGCGTGTCCACACCGCCGTATTGTTCGAATCGCAGCGCAAGGTCTTGCAGGACTTCGTCCATGCCGGCATTACCGAGCAACTGCAGCGCCTGGTTGACGCGCTGCAGCCGGATATCGATCAATATCAGGAATCCGCCATGTTCCTTGACGTGCGACGCCATGGCAAACAGCCGCTCTTCCAGCATGGCACGGCTGGGCAAGCCGGTACGTGCGTCGTAGAAGGCGAGATAGTGGAGTTTTGTTTCCGCAACAAGCCGCCGTTCTTCCATGGCGATGCTGTTGAGCGCCTGGGAAATGTCTTCCGCTAATTCCGACAGCCATGCCACGATGTCGGCATCGAAAAAGCCGTCGCAGTCTGCCTGCAACAGCAGCACCCCGACCACCTGCCGCTGCTCGCGAAAAGGCAGGCCGATGCAGGAACCATGTCCGGCGCAGGCGGCCGTCCGCGGCTCGCCTGCCAGCCGGACCAGTTCGGCAAACGCCTCCCGTGCCAGGCTGGCGTTGGGAAATGCGATCTCCGTACCCTCACCAGCGAGCATTCTGAGGCCGAGCGACATGGGCTCCGGAATGCCTATCCATGCATGGCGGAACACGGCATCTTGCGTCGCTGCCGTGCAGATTTCGGCGTACAGGGCGTCCGGCGATTTGGCCCGCACGCAGATCCGTGCGACGCGGCGCACCATGTTCAGGACATTGGCTGCATGCCTCAGGCTGTCTTGAGAGACATCCATTTGCGGTTCAGGTTTTTCGCAGGCAGGAATTCATGCATCGGACCCGGAAGGCTGCAGGTTACGTCGCGCGCCGAGAATTTCCGCGACTTGTCTCGACAACTCCCACCGATCGATCGGCTTGACCAGGAAAGCGTCGATCTTGATCGCCATCATGCGCTTGCGCGAGGCATTGTCGTCAAGCGAGGAGGCTACCACGATAGGGATGGACTGGGTGAGCGGGTTGGTCTTGAGCGAGCGTGCGACCTCGAATCCGTCCATCCCCGGCATCATGACGTCGAGGATGATCAGGTCAGGCGCATTCGATATCGCCTCGTGCATGCCGGATTGTCCATTGAAGGCCGAAATCACTTCGTGCCCATCGGCAATCATCAAGATCTCCAGGAGCTTGCGATTGCGCTCCTCGTCGTCAACAATCAGGATCTTAGCCATGTATCCACCCATCCTCAGCCAACCGACACCTGCCACCCTGCCGCAATTCGAAGCACAGCGGCGCATTCATGCGTCGCAGCCTGCTTCAGTCAGGCGCGCCATCGTTGCCGGTGAAGCCTGCCTCTTGAATTATCCATCAAAACCAGGACTATTTCAGCGGTTTCACAATATCGGTCAACGCGGCCGCAATTTCCTCTGGCGCCAGGACAAATGTGGCCGCCCCCAGGCTCTCCTTGCATATGAGTCCTCATTCCAGGGAAATACAAGCAAAATGTGGTCAAACGTAAGAAGGCTATCGATTGGAAGAGCAGTCGTAGAGCCACCATTGACGAAAGGTTCGGGAAATACAGATGAAAAGGATTTGATCAGTGAAAACCAAGACGCTAGCTGCTATCTACGCTCGTGGAGGTGACTAGTCCAGTCTGCCTGTATTGCCAACAACCCCGTTGGCCAGGTTAAATTCCCCCACCTTTGGCCAGGTCAAATTCCCCCAGGCAGGACAGCGCCGATTGTAGGCTAAGTCCATGCCTTTGTCGCCGCTGGAGCATCAGGCAGGGGTAT
>Ga0134128_10000694_pt1 | contig 45952 bp, 46 predicted proteins | sample KB31754_FD_96462 | JGI IMG/M metagenome (GOLD analysis project Ga0134128, IMG submission 96462) | Terrestrial soil microbial communities with excess Nitrogen fertilizer from Kellogg Biological Station, Michigan, USA - KB3-175-4 | ecosystem: Environmental > Terrestrial > Soil > Unclassified ...
CGGCTTGGAGGTGATGAACACCACAGCGGCCATCCCGCCCTCGCCCTTGCGCAGCTGCTGCATTGCCACCGGGTGCGGGATGAAGGTCTTTTCGATGTTGACGCCCAACCGGCTGAAGATCAGAGGTCCCGAGAAGGCCGCCGCCGTGCCGAGCGTGTTGAAGTTGACCTTCTTGCCCGCCAGGTCCTGCAGGCTCTGGATCTCCGGCCGCACGAGGATGTGCAACTCGGAGGGGAACAGGTTCAGCAGGTAGGTGACGCGCTTCACGAGCTCGGGAGACCGGATCTTGTACTCGTCCATCGCGTCGGAATTGATGATCGCCAGGTCGACGCCCTTGAGATAGAGCAGGTCGTTCAGGTTCTCGACCGGCCCGCGGGTGACGATGGGCAGCACGTGCATGTTCGGCCCGTCGTCGGCGACGCGCGCCATCTCGGTCGCCAGCCGCAGCGGCGCTCCCTCGAGCAGGCCGCCGGCGAGACCGACCGTCCAGGCGTTAATTTGCGCTCGCTGCTGCACATCGCGGCGCGGCGGCGGGGTCTGCCCTTGGGCGGCAACGTCGTTTGCCAACCCGGCCAGCACCGTTGCTGCGGCCACTGCGAACGCGCCGAACGGGCGCGCGATAAATGATGTGCTCATTAAGTTGCTCCCCCCGTATGCATCCCTATAGTGCGCATCCGATCCGCCGATCCCTCCCGGTTCGGCGCATGCGCGACCTCATCAACAGTCGCCTCGGCGGCGTAATAAGCCGCAAGCCCGTCATCGTCGGCAGCGACGCGCCCGACCCGATAGTGCCCAAGCGCCCGGGGTCTCGCTATGGGGTCAAAGTAGCCAATTCGGCCGCAGCCCCACGCACCGGTCGAGCGGACCCATCAATTGCGGCGAAAAATGATGCTGAAAGCCTCAACAACCTACTCACGCAACGCATTCAAGCGGTCCTGGGCCTCTAGCACGCCGCCGGCCCGTGCCTTGGCGTAGAGTTGTTTGGCTCTCGCTACATCGCCGAGCGTCCCGAACGTGCGCCAGGCAGCGAGAACGATCGGGTCATATGTCTCGGCCAGCGCGAAGGCGGCTTTGGCGCTGCCCAGATCGACCGCCCGCTCCAGGACGATCCGAGCCGAGGCGATGTCGCGCTGGGCCAGCAATGCATTGGCGCGTGCCATGAGGCGGGCAATCTCCGACATGCCGCCCGCGGTCGCCGCGGCGGTGGATCGTTCGGTCGCGGCCGGTGTTCGCGTTACGTCGCTCGGTGGCTTGGGGTTCGTCAGTACCGTCACCACTTGGCTCGGTGGCTTGGGGTTCGTCAGTACGTTCACCACTTGGCTCGGTAGCTTGGGCGTCAGTACGATCAGCAATAGCGGAATGCCGATAAGCGGCAGCGCGAGCCATGCCAGTTTGACTCCCCAATGGCGCCGCACACTGCTTGCCCGCGAATGTTGAGCGCCGAGCCCGTGGGGCGCGGGCAAACCGCTGTGCGAGTTGGACTCCGCAATCACCTCGAGAACGGGTATTGGGGACTCCCCAACTTCAGACGTTGCCCGGTCGGCGACCTCAGAAACTCTTGGGGCAGTCCGCGAGTTCGATTCCGGCTCCGCCGGAGACTGGGCAAGGTCAAAGGCAATCACCTCGAGAACGGGCGATGGGGGCTCCCCAACTTCAGACGTTGCCCGGACGGTCTGCAATTCGGATTTCGGTGCCGCCTCGAGAACTAGCGATACGCCCTCGAGGAGTCGGGACACTCCTGTAATGGTGTGCAGTCCGGAATCCGGTATCGGCCGCAGCGCCGGCGCTGTGGCGTCGCCGAGGTCAGGCGCTGCCGCGGCAGGTGGTCCGGCGCGGTGCTCATTCTCGTGAAGTGATCCGACGAATCGATGCCAGGAGGGAAGGCGTACCGAGGTGTCGCCTAGGCGAGCGATACGCCCCTCGAAGCGCTCCACCAGCGGCCGCTCGTCCCGCAATGCCAGCAGAAAGTTCGCCGGCAGGCGATCGTCCTCGAGTACCTCCGCGAACTGCGCGCCAAATTGCCGAATGCCCGGCGCGTCGCGCGATGCTGCAAGATACTCATCGAACGCGTCGAAAATGATAAGGAAACGAACGCCCAACTCGTTGTTCCACGCTTCCAAACTCTTTGCCATGGAAGCGGCGGGCTCCGCTGTTCGTGGGCGGCAGGCACGCAACGCGCCTCGCATCCGGGCTTCCAGCGCCGCAAGCGGCGCCTCGTTCCACTCATCGAAAAAGATCGCGACTTCCGGCGCTCGCTCGGCCGCGGCATGGATCTGCCGGCGATCTGGAAACGGCAGCTCCTTCGGCGATTCGGGCGCCACCGTCAAATCGCGGTCGCTAGCGCGCCGGCGCAGCCGCGGCAAGACGCCGTTCTTTAGCAATGCAGTCTTGCCAGCACCGGCTTCGCCGTGTAGCACCGTCAGGCGAGACAGGCGCAACAGTTGCGCAAGGATCGACGCCTCGGTTTCGCGTGGGTACCAACTGACGGCAATCTCAGAAAACGCTGCGGTCGACACCTAGCTAGCAGCGCTCTGGTCCGCAAACCTGCGCGCCAGGCGCTGCTTCCTCCCCTAATTAGCTGAGCGTACGCTCGCCGATCCCGCGCTTGACGGCTATTAGCTCTTGTTTGCAATGCCGGCATCGGCGAGGGAGCGTGGCAAAGCTTCGCCCCTCAGGATGAGCCTACCACGGCAGCGCTGTGTGCCAAATACGCGAGGCTTCGGGGGTAATCGGCCTCGGCATCGGGACACACCCCCCCCGGTCGCACCGCCCGGCCGCCGGGGACGGCGACAATGCGCGGGTACCGCCGGGGTGCCTGGCCGCGCCGACGAATGACATCCGCCGCGCTGCAACATCTGCTGGGCCGCCAGCCGGTCGGCGTCAAGCACCTAGGCCGGCATGGTCGGAACGCAAGATTCCTGCTTAACTGTCCTTCCTTCGGCCTTTCGACCTAATCACACATGTCCCTTCGACTCATCGCCTTATTTGCCCTCCTCGGCGCCTCCGGCGCTCTCCATGCGCAATACCCCGCCAAGCCGATCACGCTGGTCGTGCCGTTCACCGCGGCGAGCGACGCCGACCTCGCCGCGCGCAATCTCGCCGACCACGCGGCGAAATACCTGGGCAATCAGCCGATCGTCGTCGTGAATCAGCCCGGCGCGTCGGGCGCGATCGGCACGCTGGCGGTGCGCAATGCGCCGGCCGACGGCTACACGCTTCTGCTAGCGCGCATCGCCTCGCAGGTGATCCTGCCGGCGACGGACGTGAAGACTCCGTACCATTGGAGCGATTTCACCCTGCTCTCGCTGCTCGAGGTGAACCCCTACGTCTGCGCCGTCAAGGCCGACGCGCCCTGGAAGTCGATGAAGGAGCTCACCGACGAGATCGCGAAGCACCCCGGCAAGCTCAATTTCGCCAGCGTCGGCGCGGGCACGTTACAGAACTTCGGGCCGCAGTATCTGTTCTCGCTCCTCGGGCTCCCCAAGGACGCCGCCGCCGGCATTGCGTACAAGGGCTCTGGTGAGCTCACCACCGCGCTGCTGGGCGGCCAGGTGCAGTTTGCCTGCAGCAATCTCGGCGCGCTCCTGCCGCATTTGAAATCCGGGACGCTGCGGGCCTTGATGACGACGACGCGGGAGCGCCTGCCGGAGCTGCCCGAAGTGCCGACCGCGCGCGCACTCGGCTGGCCCGAGATGGAGAAGCTCGCGGCGTGGTCGGCGCTGGCGGGGCCAACCCGGCTGCCGAGGGAAGTGGTGCAGCGCTGGACCGATGTGCTCGCAAAGCTCTCCCGCGATCCGGGCTGGCGTGACCGCAACGAGAAGCTGGGCGGCATAGCCGCGATCCGCTCGCCGGCGCAAACTGAAGCTTTCGTGCGCGACCAATACCAGCTCTACGAAGGCCTCGCGCTACGGCTCGGCCTCCGCGCTCAGTAGGGGCCACGTTTACGCGGCGCGGATTTCTCAAGAGCGCGGCGGTAGCTTCATGACAGCGACGGCCTGACGGCCCCAGAAACCGACCGGGCGCCGCCTATACTGTGAGCGCCGTCACGTCGTGGCGGCATTTCCCGGAGGACACGATGACCAAGACAATCGCGCTGGCGCTCGCCGGCTTCCTCGCCGCGGCGCCGCTCGCCGCCGACGCGCAGCCGCAGCCGCTGCGGCTGCGCGGGACGATCGAGAAGGCGGACGGCAACGTGCTTTCCCTGAAATCCAAGGACGGCGCCCAGCACCAGCTCACGCTCACGGACAACGCAATGATCGTCGCCGTGGTGAAGGCCTCGATGGCGGAAGTAAAGGAAGGGACCTTCCTAGGTAGCGCCGCGATGCCGCAACCGGACGGCAGCCAGCGTGCGCTCGAGGTGCACATCTTCCCCGAGCAGATGCGCGGTACCGGCGAAGGCCACCGGCCTTACGCGCCCGTGCCGAACGGCACCATGACCAACGGCGCCGCAGCCGGCACAACGGTGACTGGCGTGGACGGCTCCACGATGACCGTCAAGTTCAAGGGCGGCGAGAAGAAGATCGTCGTACCGCCCAACGTCCCCATCGTCCGCTACGAGATCGGCGGCAAGGCCGATCTGAAGCCCGGGGCGAAGTTCACCGTGCTCGCGGCGACGAAGAAGCCCGACGGCACGCTCGAGGCGAGCCGCATCAACGTCGGCCGCGACGGCGTCGAGCCGCAATGACCCAGTGTCATGCGGGCCCGGCCTCGCGCGCCTGAGACGGGAGGCTATGTTTACGCGACGCAGGTTTCTCAAGAGCGCGGCAGTCGCGGGAGCGGGATTGTCGCTGGCGGGGCATGAGATGCGGCCCGCCCGGGCGCAGGCTGCGCTGCTCGAGCGCAACAAGGCGGTGGCGCTGCGCTTCAAGAAAGCGCAGGGCACGCCGGAAGAGGAAGCCGCGATGAAGGAAGTGCTGGCGCCAGGCTACAAGCGTCTGCGCGGCGGCCTGCACCACCTGGCGGCGAACGCCCAGGGCCAGGGCTTCCCGGGGACCGGCTCGTTCCTGCGCGGCGCGTTCCCCGACCGCGTGGACGTGATCGAGGAAGTCATCGCGGAAGGCGACCAGGTCGGCATGCTGTTGCGCTTCACGGGGACGCACCGCGGCAATCTTTTCGGCATTCCGCCCACCGGGAAGACGGTCGACGTCCACGAAATCGCCATCCTGCGCATCGCGGACGGAAAGATGGTCGAGGGCTGGTTCATGGCGGACGAGGCGGCCCTGCTGAAGCAGCTCGGGGCGCGCATTCCGGAGCGCAGCGACGGCAAGCTGGTGGTGCCCCCGGTCACCCATACGGGGGAGGATCCGGACGCCGTCGTGAAGCGCCTCGAGGCGGGGCCGCAGGCGACGCTCGAGGATCGCCAGCGTCTGATCGTCGCGCGCTCCAAGGGAGCAGCGCCGCCCAAGGAGCTGCGCGCGCCCGGCTATCGGCAGCTGCGCAACGGCTTTCCCCATCTGCGCGAGTACGGCGTCGCGCGCGGGGCGCCCGACGCCACGGTGACGCTCGCGTTTCCCGACCGGCGCGACCGCATCGACGGCTTCATCGCGGAGAAGAACGGCGTGTGGATGCGCTTCAAGGTAGCGGGCACCCAGACGGTCAACCTGTACGGCATCGCGCCTACCGGAAAGGTGGTCGAGGTCGCCGAGATCGGCACGGCGCGCTTTGTGGACGGGAAGTGGGCCGAGAGCTGGTACTTCGGCGACGAGCTCGGCATGCTCCTGCAGCTCGGGCTGTCGCCGAACGTCCTGGTCGGGTGACTAGAGCCTGAGCGGCGCGGCTTGCAGCACCGCCGCGGTCTGCTTGCGGCGGAACTCCGTAAGCTTCTTTTGCAGCTCGGAGTCGGAAAGTGAAAGAAGTGCAACTGCGAAGAGCGCGGCGTTCGCCGCGCCTGCATCGCCGATGGCGAAGGTCGCGACCGGGATGCCCTTGGGCATCTGCACCGTGGAAAGCAGCGAGTCCAGCCCCTGGAGGTGCTTCGAGGGCATCGGCACGCCGAGCACCGGCAAGGTAGTGTGCGCGGCGACCACGCCGGCGAGATGGGCCGCGCCGCCCGCGGCCGCGATGATCGCCTTCATGCCGTTCTTCTGCGCACTGGACGCCCACTCGGCCACGGCTTGCGGGGTGCGGTGCGCCGACATCGCCTTGGCCTCGTAGGGCACGCCGAACTCCTCGAGCATCTTTGCCGCCGCCTTCATGGTCTCCCAGTCCGAGGTCGACCCCATGACGATGCCGATCATGAAAGCGTCCTTCCGGTGAGGCGCTGCAGCGCTTCGCGATACTTCTCCGAGGTGCGCGCGATCACGTCCGCGGGCAGCTTCGGCGCCGGCGGCTCCTTGTTCCAGTCGAGCGTCTCGAGGTAGTCGCGCACGAACTGCTTGTCGTAGGAGGGCGGCGAGACCCCGACGCGGTACGAATCCCTGGGCCAGAAACGCGAGGAATCCGCGGTGAGCACCTCGTCGATCAGGACCAATTCGTTGCTTTCGTCCAAGCCGAATTCGAACTTGGTGTCGGCGATGATGATGCCCTTGGAGGCGGCGTAGTCCGAGGCCTCCTTGTAGAGCTGGATGCTGACTTCGCGGACCTTGCGCGCGAGCTCGCCGCCGATCAGCTTTTCCACCTGCTCGAAGCTGATGTTCTCGTCGTGGCCGGACTCGGCCTTGGTGGCGGGGGTGAAGATCGGCTCGGGAAGCTTCTGCGCCTGCTGCAGCCCTTTCGGCAGCTCGATGCCGCAGATTCTGCCGCTTCGCTGGTAGTCCTTCCAGCCCGAGCCGATGATGTAGCCGCGCACCACCGCCTCGATCGGCAGGGGTTTCAGCTTCTTCACCACAACCGAGCGGCCGCGCACCTGCGCGCGCTCGTCGTCGGCGACCACCGACTCGGGATCGATGCCGGTGAGCTGGTTCGGCACGATGTGGCCGAGGCGCTCGAACCAGAAGTTGGCCATCTCGTTCAGCACCCGGCCCTTGTCGGGGATCGGATCGGACAGCACCACGTCGAACGCGGAAAGCCGGTCGCTCGTGACGATCAGCATCTTGTCCTTGCCGACGGCGTAGATGTCGCGCACCTTGCCCTTGCCGAGGCGCGGCAGGCTCTTGATCTTCGATTCGTACAGGGTCATGCCGCCTGTCTTTCGAGCTCGCTCTTCCACTTGCCCTGCGCCGCGAGCGCGTTCATGTGCGCGCGGTGGTGGAAGGCCTTCTGCGCCGCGGCGGCATTGCCGGCCTGCCCTTTCCAGGTCTTGAGCGCCGGGTTCTGCAGCGCGCGCGAGTAGGAGAAAGTGAGCGGCCAGGGGAGTCCGCGCGTCGCGGCCATGGCATTCAGGTGTGCAGTGGCGGCCTCGTCGGACTGGCCGCCGGAGAGGAACACGATTCCGGGTTGCTTGGCAGGCACGACGTTCTTCAGCACGCGCACGGTGCGCTCTGCGACCTCGTCGACACCCGCCTGGCGGGCGTTGTCCTTGCCCGAGACCACCATGCTGGTTTTCAGAATGAGGTGTTCAATGGAAACGCCATAGCGTGCGGCGGCCGCATAGGTTTCCTGCAATGTCGCCTTGTGCACCTCCTCGGAGCGCTCGGCGGTGTGGTTGCCGTCGAGGAGCACCTCCGGCTCGATCATGGGGACGATGCCGGCCGCCTGGCAGGCCGCGGCGTAGCGCGCCAGCACCTCTGCGTTGGCGTGGATGCACGCCGGCGAGGGCATGTCCTGCCCGATCGTGATCACGGCGCGCCACTTCGCGAAGCGGCAGCCCATCTTGAAGTACTCGTCGAGGCGCTTGGACAGGCCGTCGAGCCCCTCGGTGACGAGGTCGCCCGGACGCGCGAGCGAAAGCTGGACCGTGCCCTTGTCGACCTTGATGCCGGGCACGATGCCCTTTCTCGCGAGGTATTCAGGAATCGGGCTGCCGTCGATCGCCTTCTGGCGCGCGGTCTCGTCGAACAGGATCACGCCGGAGAGGAACTGCTCGATGCCCGGCGTGCTGAAAAGGAGGTTGCGGTACGCGCGGCGGTTTTCCTCGGTGCACTCGACGTTGACCGATTTGAAGCGCTTTTCGCAGGTGCCGCTCGACTCGTCTGCGGCGAGGATACCTTTGCCTTTGGCGACCATGGCGGCCGCGGTCTTCGCAAGCAGTGCGTTGTCCATTGGGAATAAGTTGAAAAAGTTACGCAGTTTGAGGGCGGAAACGAGGGGAAACGCCCAGATTTTAACCAATTACTCGCGTACAATGCCGGGCCTTTTTCATTCTGGAATCAGATTCATGGCTTCGGCCCGACGCAACATCGCCATCATCGCGCACGTCGACCACGGCAAGACCACGCTGGTCGACAAGCTGCTGCAGCAGTCGGGCACGTTCGCCGCGCACGAGCACGTGCAGGAACGGGTCATGGACTCGAACGACCTCGAGCGCGAGCGCGGCATCACCATTCTCGCCAAGAACTGCGCCATCCGCTACCACGGCACGCACATCAACATCGTCGACACCCCGGGGCACGCCGACTTCGGGGGCGAGGTCGAGCGCGTCCTGTCGATGGTCGACGGCGTGCTGCTGCTGGTCGACGCGGTCGAAGGGCCCATGCCGCAGACCCGCTTCGTCACGCGCAAGGCGCTCGCCCTCGGGCTGAAACCGATCGTGGTGGTGAACAAGGTGGACCGCCCGGGCGCGCGGCCGGAGTGGGTGGTGAACCAGACCTTCGACCTCTTCGACAAGCTTGGCGCGAGCGAGGACCAGCTCGACTTCCCGGTGGTCTATGCCTCCGCCCTGCTCGGCTACGCCAAGAAAGAGCTCGACCATGAAAGCGGCGACATGGCGCCGCTGTTCGACGCCATCCTCAAATATGTACCGGTGCGCGACGAAGATCCCGACGCGCCTCTGCAGCTGCAGATCTGCTCGCTCGACTACTCGAGCTACGTCGGCAAGATCGGCATCGGCCGCATCCGCCGCGGCCGGCTGAAGGCGGCACAGGAAGTGCTGCTTCTGCCGGACAACATCAAGGCCAAGGTCAATCAGGTCCTCATGTTCGAGGGCCTGGAGCGCAAGCCCGTGGACGAGGCCGAAGCCGGCGACATCGTGCTGATCAACGGCATCGACGAGGTCGGCATCGGCGCGACGCTGTGCGACGTCGACCACCCGGATCCGCTGCCCGCGCTCAAGGTCGACGAGCCGACGCTGACGATGAACTTTCTGGTCAACGCCTCGCCGCTCGCCGGGCGCGAGGGCAAGTACGTCACCAGCCGCCAGATCCGCGAGCGCCTGGAGCGCGAGACGAAGAGCAACGTCGCGATGCGCGTCGAGTACCCGAGCGACACCGACACCTTCATCGTGCACGGCCGCGGCGAGCTGCACCTCACGATCCTGCTCGAGAACATGCGCCGCGAAGGCTACGAGATCGCGGTGTCGCGCCCGCGCGTGATCTACAAGGAGATCGACGGAGAGCGCCTGGAGCCGTACGAGGTGCTCACGGTCGACGTCGAGGATGCGAACCAGGGGGCGGTGATGGAAGAGCTCGGCCGCCGGCGCGGCGAGCTGGTCGACATGCAGCCCGACGGCAAGGGGCGCGTGCGCCTGGACTACCGCATTACGGCGCGCGGCCTGATCGGCTTCCAGGGCGAGTTCATGACCCTCACGCGCGGCACCGGCATCATGAGCCACGTGTTCGACGACTATGGCCCGGTGAAGGCCGAGATCGAGGAGCACCGCAACGGCGTGCTCGTCTCACAGGACGACGGCGAGGCAGTGGCCTACGCGCTGTGGAAGCTGCAGGAGCGCGGCCGCATGTTCGTCAACCCGGGCGACCCGGTGTACGAGGGCATGATCGTCGGCATCCACAGCCGCGACAACGATCTCGTGGTGAACCCGATCCGCACCAAGCAGCTCACCAACATCCGCGCCAGCGGCAAGGACGAGGCGATCCTGCTCACGCCGCCGATCGGGCTCACGCTCGAGTACGCGGTCGAGTTCATCGGCGAAGACGAGCTGGTCGAGATCACGCCCAAGTCGATCCGCCTGCGCAAGCGCCACCTGCAGGAGCATGAGCGCCGGCGCGCCGAGCGCGCGGCGGCTTAGCTGCAGCTATTCCTGCGCTAGGAGAGTCGTCACGTAGTTGAGCGCCTCGCGGGCGCTCGGCGCATCGTAGCCGTACTCGTCGACCAGTCGCTTCTCGACCACCGAGATCTTCTGCCGCGCTTCCTCGTCGGGCCGTGCGCTCGAGGACACCAGGCGCAGCACGTCGCGACGCTGCTCGAAGAGGTACTGCTCGAGCGCATCGTGCAACAGCGCGTGGCTCCCGAGCGTGAATTTCTCGCCGCGCTTGTAGGCGCCCATCGCCTTCCGCACCACTTCCTGGCGGAATGAACCCTTGCCCGAATCCGAGACCTTGATCTTCTCCTCGACGTTCCGGAGAAAGCGCTCGTCGGGCTTCCTTTCCTCGTTGGTGATCGGGTCCTTGACGGAGCGGTTGTCGAGCGTCGCCTCGACTTCGTCGAGGTACTTGTCGAGCAGCTGCTGCGCCTCCTGCTCGAAGGACACGAACAGGGCCTTGTGCACGTCCTCCTTGACCCAGCGGTTGTAAAACTCCTTGCGCACCGTGACCAGGAAATCGACCAGGCGCGTCTTCCTCTTGGCGTCCATGCGCGCATCGGATTCGATCGCGTCCTTGAGCGCGATCAGCACCTGCATGCTGGTGAGGCTCTTGGTGCTCGACTGGATGATGGCGTTCGAAAGCGCGTTGATCACGAAGCGGGGCGAGACGCCGGACAGGCCCTCGTCGGGCGCGTTGGCGCGCATTTTCTCGAGCTCGCCGCGCGATACGCCTTCGATTTCCTCGCCGGCGTAGAGGCGCGCCCTGGCGCTGAGTCCCGGCGCCTTGTCCTGGCCGTCCTGGAGCCGGGACAGGATCGCGAACACCGCGGCGACGTGCAGCGCGTGCGGATCCAGGTGCACCTCGCGGAACGCCTGGGTGGACGAGGTGAGCTTCTTGTAGATGCGCGCCTCCTCCTTGTACGAGAGCGTATAGGGCACCTGGATGATCACCATGCGGTCGAGCAGCGCCTCGTTCTCCGGTTCCTGCAGGAACTTGCGGAACTCGGCGAGGTTGGTGTGCGCGAGGATGGTCTCGTCGAGGTAGATGAGCGGGAAGCGCGACACCTTGACGTTCTTCTCCTGCGTGAGCGTGAGCAGGAGATAGAGGAACTCGCGCTTCACCTTGAGGATCTCGATCATCTCGAGCACCCCGCGGCTCGCGGCATAGACCGCGCCGCTCCAGGACCAGGCGCGCGGGTCGCCCTCGTCGCCGAACTCCGAGACCTTCGAAAGATCGACCGAGCCGACCAGGTCGGCGATGTCGGCGGTGGTCGGGTCGTGCGGCGCGTAGGTGCCCACGCCGACGCGGCCGGCCTCGGAGATGAAGATCCGCTGCACCGGCACCTGCATGAAATCGCCCGAGAATTCGCGCGCCAGGCGGGTCGCGCACAGCGGGCAGAGCTCGCCGTTGATCTCGACGCCGTAGGTCTGGCGGAACTGCGGACGCATCGTATGGGGCACCAGGTGCAGCGGCGATTCGTGCAACTGGCAGCCCTGCACCGCGTAGAGCGCGCCGGCCTCGGTGTGGCTGTACTCCTCGAGGCCGCGCTTGAGCAGGATGACGAGGCTCGACTTGCCCCCCGACGGCGGGCCCAGCAGCAGGAGCAGGCGCCTGCCGACCTCGCTTCCGGCGGCTGCGGCCTTGAAATAGTCGACCAGCCGCTCGAGCGTTTCCCCGATGCCGTAGAGCTCGTCCTCGAAGACCCGGCAATGCAGCTGCCCCGTGTCGTCGGCCAGGCCCTCGCTGCGGATCATGTCCCAGACGTACTGGTGGCTCGAGCGGACGATCCCGGTCGGATTCTTCGGAAAAACGGACTCGAGGAACGCGCCGAACGGACCGGACCAGTGCGCGGCGCGATGACCCTTGCTGAAGGTGGCCAGCGACTCCAGAAAATTCGCGTGCCGTTCATTACTTGGCACGACGGTGAGGTTTTTCATGCCCTGCCTCCTGGGAGACGGTACCAGCGCCTCCTCCCCGCTTCGGCTATTAGACGCCTTTTTTGAGCACCTCGCGAGCGGCGCGCTCGCCGCTGCGCAGGGCGCCTGCGACGGTCCCCGCTTCGTCGATGTCGGTCGCCTCGCCCGCGAAGAAAAGCGTGTCCTCGATCGGTTCGGCCAGCCGCTCGCGCGCGCCTTCGCCGCCGACGCGCACATAGCTGTATCCGCCGCGCGAATACGGGTCGGCCTGCCAGTCCTGGACCAGCGCCGCCCCCAACTCACCCGCGAGTTTTCTTCCGGGTCCGAAAACCATTCCAACGGTTCGAAGCGCCGCGGCGACGAGCGCGTCCCTCGACGATCCGGCGAGGCGCGCCGCTTTCGGTCCTCCGGCCCAGGCCGTCAGGAGCGGCGCGCGCATCGGCAGGGGCGTCCAGAAGGTCGGGAACGGCGCTTCCGGGACGTGAAAGAACGCCACCTCCGGCGCACGCGCCTCCCAGAACGGGGTGTGAAAGCGCATCGCCACCCGGATCACCGGTCCGGAGGCGAGCATGTCGAGCGCCTCGGACTTGATACTGAGAGAGGGCTTGAACGACACGAGATTCGACTGCAAAACACCGAGTGGAAGCGTCACGACGGCGCGCCTCGCCCGGAATTCGAACGAAGGGCCCTTCACCGTCACGGCGCCGCGCTTCCACGTCAGCGCTCTCACGGGCGAGTCGAGCCGCAGGCGCGCGCCGTGCGCGACCACGGAATGCGCAAGCCAATCGAAGAGCGCGCCATACCCGCCCTGCGGCCGCGGCTGCGAGGCGCCGAGCGAGCCGCCCTCGCCCCACTCCTCCAGGATCGAGCGGGCGCTGACGCGCGCCGGATCGGCGGCATCGAAGCCCTGCACCATCATGCGCGCGAAGGTTTTCGTCTTGCGGTTGACCCGCGTACGGGCGAGAAGCGCGGCAAATGAGACGTCGCGCTTCAGAGGAGGAGCATGCGCGACGGCGCGTTGCGCCTCCACGAAGGCGTTCATGCGGCGCAGCCGGCCGCGCTCGAGATAGCGCTGCTCGCGCGTCGAATCGACCGCGGCGATGCCGGCTTCGGCGAGGAAAGCGCGCGTGGACGCCGCCTGTCCGTGGATGAACTCGGCGCCGAGCTCGACCGGGATCTCGAGCCCCAGCATGCGGCGCGTCCAGCAGCGCCCGCCGACGCGCTCGCGCGCTTCGAGCACGAGCACCGAGCGCCCCTCGCGCACGAGCGCGGCGGCGGCGGCGAGCCCCGCGGCACCGGCGCCGATGACGATCAGGTCAAAAGACTGTATGCGGGCTCACTCGGCTTTGACGCCGGCGGCGGTGGCGACTTTGCGCCACACCTCGATTTCCTTCCTGATCTGGGCGAGGAACTGCTCCGGCGTGCCGCCGGCCGGCGCCACGCCGTCGTTCTGGAGCTGGTCGGCGGTCTGCTTGAGGCTGAGCGCCTTGGTCACTTCTGCGTTGATGCGCTCGACGATCGGGCGCGGCAGGCCCTTGGGACCGATCAGCCCGTGCCACAGAATGACCTCGTAGCCGGGAAGGCCCGACTCGGCGACGGTCGGAACATTGGGCAGCGCGGGGATGCGCTTCGCCGTGGTCACGGCAATTGCGCGCAGCTTGCCCGACTGCACGTGCGGCATTGCGGTCGCTGTGCTGCTGAAGAACACGTCGGTCTGCCCGCCGATCGTGTCGGTGAGCGCGGGGCCGGTGCCTTTGTAGGGAATGTGATTCATCTTGATCCCGGCCATGCTGTCGAAGAGCTCGGTCGCAAGATGGATCACGCTGCCCTGGCCGGAAGACGCGAAGTTGACCTGCCCCGGCTTGGATTTCGCCAGCGCGATCAGCTCCTTCGTCGTCTTGACCGGCAGCGAGGGCCGCGCGACGATGAGCAGCGGCCCCTGCGACATCTGGATGATCGGGGTGATGTCGGCGACCGGATCGAAGTTGAGCTTGTAGATGCTCGGATTGACCGTGTAGCTCGAGGCGATCAGCGTCAGCGTGTAGCCGTCGGGCGCGGACTTGATCCCCGACTCGATGCCGAGGACGCCGCCCGCCCCGGGCTTGTTCTCCACGATCACCTGCTTGCCCAGCGCGTCGGTGAGACGCTGCGCCATGAAGCGTGCGATGAAATCCGAGCCGCCGCCCGGCGCAAACGGCACGACGATGCGCACCGGCTTGGCGGGATAGGACTGGGCGAAGACGGGCGGCGCCGCCGGCGCGAGGGAACACAGAACTGCCACCGCCGAACCGATCAAAGCGCGCTTGGTGTTGGCCGGTCCCATGACTAGCCTCCCCGGGTCGCGCTCCAGGCGCCGCTCGCCGAGGTGCCGTCGATGCGCTTGCCGTTGACCGTGCCCTTGTAGTCGACGCCGCCGGCACGGAACGAGATCTCGCTGCCGCGGAGCTTCCCGTCCTGCAGCGGCACGCTCTTGCCCCCGGAAGTCAGCGTGCCCGACACTTTCTGGAACTCCTGCTTGAGCGCCAGATCGCCCTGCGGAAGCTTCCACGCCCCCTCCACTTTGGCCGGCACGATCCACAGGTACGCGGTGCACCAGGAGCTGCAGCCCTCGCCGACCGTGGCGGTTTCATCGGCGCTCCAGTCGCCCATCGTGAAGCTGTTCGAGACCACGCGGGTGCCGGGCTTCAGGCCGAGGATCTTCGGACGAAGCTTAATGTTGATGTCAGGAAGCAGAAACATGGTGATGACGCTCGCCTGCGAGAAGTCGCTCTTGAAGAGGTCGGCCTGCTGGAAGTTCGCCTTCCCGGTCATGCCCTCCTTCGCGGCGTTGCGCTTGGAGAGCTCCACCATGTCGGGGTTGTACTCGATGCCGAGCGCGCGCGCGCCGCGCTTCGCCGCGGTGATCACGGTGCGGCCGTCGCCGGAGCCGAGATCGATCACGTAGTCGCTGGGCTGCACTTTCGCCATGTCGAGCATCTTGTCGACGAGCGCCTGCGGCGTCGGCACCCAGACCACGTCCTTGCCGGCCTGGCCGACGGTGGGCTCGAAGCTCGTGCCCGATTGGGTTTGGGTCTGCGCCATCGAGCACGCGCTTGCGGCAATGATGAGCGTCGCGAGCGCGGCGTCTCGCACGTACCTGAATGCGGTCATTCGTTTCTCCTGAGGGCCGTAGGGGGAATGGGTAAGAAGGAAAAACTGTAACGCAAAATCGCCCGCCCTGAAGCCCCGGCGGCCGGCGCGGCGGCGTTTTTGCGCGATAATCCGCCCCCTTGAACCGTTAGAAAACGACCCAGGTTTGATGATCAGAATCGACAACCTCGTGAAGTCCTTCGGGGCGAAGCGGGCGGTCGACGGAATTTCGTTCACCGTCGAGCGCGGCGAGGTGCTCGGCTTCCTCGGCCCGAACGGGGCCGGCAAGTCGACCACCATGCGGATGATCACCGGCTTCATGCCGCCGACCGAGGGAAGCGTCGCCGTCGGCGGCTTCGACGTCGCCGAATCCCCGCTGGAGGCGAAGCGCCTCATCGGCTACCTGCCGGAGAACGCCGCGGCCTACCCCGACATGACGGTCGAGGGCTTCCTCAATTTCGCGGCCGAGCTGCGCGGCCTGTCCGGGAGCGCCCGCCGGAAGGGCCTGCACCGCGTGATCGAGCGCTGCTTCCTCGACTCGGTGCTCCACCAGTCGATCGATACCCTGTCCAAGGGCTACAAGCACCGGACCTGCCTCGCGCAGGCGCTGATCCACGACCCGGACGTGCTGATCATGGACGAGCCCACCGACGGGCTCGACCCGAACCAGAAGCACGAGGTGCGCAACCTCATCCGCGAGCTCGGCCGCAACAAGGCGATCGTGTTCTCCACCCACATCCTGGAGGAGGTCGACGCCGCGTGCACGCGGGCGATCATCATCGACCGCGGCAGGATCGTCGCCAACGGCACCCCCGAGGAGCTGCGCGCGATGTCCGAGCTCGCCGGCGCGGTGACGCTGCAGGCGCGCGGCGCGAGCGCCGAGCGCCTGTCCGAGCTTGGCCGGGTGGAGAAACTCAACGGCGCCTTCCGCGTCTATCCGAAGGACAAGTCGAGGGCCTCGCAGCTCGCCCAGGAGGTGGTCGAGATGGTGAACCTCCACGGCTGGAAGGTGGAAGGCATGTACAGCGAGCGCGGCGAGCTCGACGAGGTATTCCGCCGCATCACCCTGCCCGACACGGTGAAGAAATGAGAGCGCAAGAGGCAAATCAGGGACAGACCACGTTTCTTTCGGCGCGGGCCGCGACGATGGGCAAGCGGGCGGTCCGGGAAAATAAACGTGGTCTGTCCCTGTTTCTTGGTTTGGTAACAGCATGAGAGTGGTCTGGACCATCGTGAAGCGCGAGCTGTCGAGCTACTTCAGCTCGCCGGTCGCCTACGTGTTCCTCGTGATCTTCCTGCTTCTCACCGGGTTCTTCACCTTCACGGCCGGCAACTTCTTCGAGCGCGGCGAGGCGAGCCTGGCCGCGTTCTTCGGCTGGCATCCCTGGCTGTATCTGGTGCTGGTGCCCGCGGTGGGCATGCGCCTGTGGGCCGAGGAGCGCCGCTCGGGGACGCTCGAGCTCCTGCTCACGATGCCGGTGGCGCCGTGGCAGGCGATCGTCGCCAAGTTCCTCGCCTCGTGGATCTTCATCGGCGTGGCGCTCGCGCTCACCTTCCCCGCGGTCATCACGGTGAACGTCCTCGGCAGCCCGGACAACGGCATGATCGTCGCCGGCTACCTGGGCAGCTTCTTTCTCGCCGGCGCCTACCTCGCCATCACCTGCATGACCTCGGCGATGACCCGGAACCAGGTCGTCGCCTTCATCCTGTCCGTGGTGCTGTGCCTGTTCCTGATCCTGGCAGGCTTCAACCCGGTCACCGACCTGCTCGCGCGCTGGGCGAGCCCGGCGGTGGTCGATACGGTGGCGGCGTTTTCGGTGGTGACGCACTTCGACGGCTTCCAGCGCGGCGTGATCGACCTGCGCGACCTGGTGTTTTTCCTGTCCGTGATCGGCTTCGCGCTGTTCGCCACCGGCGTGATCATCCGCGGACACAGAGCAGGGTAAAGGGCAGTCCGAGATGAAACTGAAGAAACACGAAGCTCTGATCTATTCGGCCGTCGGTCTCGTGGCGCTGCTGCTCGTGCTCGTGGCGGTGAACTTCCTCGTCTCGCGCGTCCCGGCGCGGGTGGATCTCACCGACGGCGACCTCTACACGCTTTCTCCCGGCACGCGCAAGATCCTGCGCGGGCTGCAGTCGCCGGTGAAGGTGAAGCTCTACATCTCGCAGAGCGAGAGCGTGCCGGTGCAGCTGCGCGGCTTCGCGCAGCGCGTCGAGGACACGGTGCGCGAGTTCAAGCAGGCGGCGGGCTCGAACCTCGTCGTCGAGCGCTACAACCCGAAGCCCGACTCGGAAGAAGAGGACGCGGCGCAGCTCGACGGCATCGAGCCGCAGCAGCTCTACACCGGCGAGCAGTTCTATCTCGGCATCGCGGTGAGCCAGCTCGACCGCAAGCAGGCCATTCCCGCGGTGTCGCCGCAGCGCGAGCGCCTGCTCGAGTACGACCTCATCCGCGCCATCGCGCGCGTCGGCAACCCCGAGCGGCCGAAGATCGGCCTCATGGCGGGCCTGCCGGTGCTGGGGGAGAAGTTCAATCCGTTCACGCGGCAGAGCTCCGAGCCCTGGGTGCTCGCGAACGAGCTCAAGCGCGACTTCGACGTGAAAGAAGTGCCGGTCGGCGCGAAGGAGATCGACAAGGACATCAACGTTCTCCTGCTCATCCACCCGAAAGACGCGCAGCCGCAGACCGAATACGCCCTCGATCAGTTCGTGCTGCGCGGCGGCAAGCTGATCGCCTTCGTCGACCCCTACGCGTACTTCGACCAGAATCCGAGCATGCCGGGCGTTCCGCCCGAGCCCTCGAGCTCCACGCTGCCGACGCTGTTCAAGGCCTGGGGCCTGACCATGGATCCCGGCAAGGTGGTAAGCGACGTGGTGTTCGGCTCCGGCGGCGGGCAGCGCTACACCCCGACGGTGCTCTCGCTCAACCGCACCGCGTTCAGCCGCGACGACATCGTCACCGGTCAGATCGAGACGCTCCTCTACCCGTTCGGCGGCGCGTTCGACATCAAGCCGCAGGAAGGCATCAAGGTCACCGAGCTCGTCAAGAGCTCGCCGAATTCCATGCTGGTGGACAACGTGAACGCCACCAAGTCCGGCGACGAGGCGACCAAGGCTTTCAAGCCCTCGGGCAAGTCGATGCCGCTTGCGCTGCGCCTGACTGGCAAGTTCAAGACCGCGTTTCCCGATGGCTTGAAGGACGGCGACAAGCCGGTGCCGAACACGCCGGCGCTGCGGGAGTCGAGCGCCGAGAACTCCGTGATCCTGGTCGCCGACGTGGACCTGCTCGCCGACGGAGCGGCGGTCGACGTGCAGGAGGTGTTCGGCCGCAGGATCGTGGTGCCCTCCAACGGCAACCTGGCCTTCGCCATGGGCATGGTGGAGCAGTTCGCCGCGGGCGACGATTTCATCTCGCTGCGCAGCCGCACCGGCGCGTTCCGGCCGCTCACCGTGGTGCGCGAGCTCGAGGCCGAGGCGCAGAAGCAATACTTCGGCAAGATCCAGGCGCTCGAGGAAGAAGTCCAGAAGACCACCGCCAAGCTGCAGGAGCTGCAGAAGTCGCAGGGACCCGCGGGCAAGTCGGCGCAGCTCCTGTCCCCCGAGCAGCAGGCCGAGCTCGAGCGCTTCCGCAAGACGGTCGCCGAGGCGCGGCTGCAGCTCAAGGAAGTGCGCAAGAACCTGCGCCAGGACGCCGAAAGCCTGGTGTTCTGGACCAAGGTTGCGAACATCGTGCTGATGCCGCTTCTCGTCGCGCTCATCGGCCTGCTGGTCGCGTTCGTCGGCGGCAGGAGAAGGAAGGCGGTATGAGCGCGCGGCTCGCGGCAATTCTCGTGGTCCTGCTGGTGATCCTCGGCGGCGGCGCGCTGCTTTATCAGTACCAGGAACGCACCCAGCGCCCCGCCAACAGCGACGTGCTCGGCCGCCCGCTCCTCAAGGACCTGAAGGCCGCCGAGGTCGCGTCGATCCGCATCGTCGGGCCGAAGGCCACGCTTACCGTGCGGCAGAAGGAAGAGCGCTGGGTCCTCGCCGAGCGCGGGGACTTTCCGGCGGACGTGGCCAAGGTGCGCGACTTCGTGGTGCAGGCGCTCTCGCTCAAGGTGGGCCAGAGCGAGCCGATCGGCGACAAGGACCGCGCGCGGCTCAACCTGGACGAAAGCGGAACGCAGGTGGAATTCGGCGGCGCCGAGGGCAAGCCGCTGTCGAAGCTCGTCGTGGGCAAGAAGTACTTCAAGCGCGAGGTCGACAACCCCGACAAGGCGCGCGCCGACGGCCGTTTCGTCGCGCTGCCGGGCGAGCCGAAGACGGTCTACGTCGTCTCGGACCCGCTTCCCCAGGCCACCACCAGGAGCTCGGAGTGGATCGACAAGAGCTCGTTCAAGGTGGAGAAGGTGAAGACGCTCGAGGTGCGCTATCCCGAAGGCGGCGGCTACCGCATCGAGCGCGACGGCGACAACGCCGACTGGCGCCTCGCCGGCGCGCGGCCCGACGAGAAGCTCGAGGTCACGAAGGCGAACGCGGCCTCCTATTCGCTCGGCCTGCTCGAGCTCGCCGACGTGGCGCCGCAGGGCACGACGCTCGAGCAGCCGGTGTCGATCCAGGCGACTACCTTCGATGGCCTCTCCTACGCCATCCGGGTGGGCAAGCTGCAGGGCGACAACTATCCGGTCAGCTTCAGCTCTTCCGGCACGCTCCGCAAGGACGAAAAGGATGCCGACCGGCTCAAGAAAATCGAGGAGCGCCTGCCGCGCGAGAAGCTGCTTTCGGGCTACGTGCTGCTCATCCCGAAGTCCAAGCTCGAGGACACGCTGAAAAAGCGCCCCGAGATGCTCGAGAAGAAGGACGACGCGAAGAAGAAGTAGGCGGCGACACGGGCCCGGGGGGATGCCCCAGGCCCGTCAATGATCCCTGCAAGAAGTGACGACTACAGGTCGGCCATCACCGCGCGCTGGGACTTCCACGCGCTGAAGGCGAGCAGTAGAACCAGCACGACCGCGGAGACGATGAACACCCACTGACCGAGGGTCGCCGGCGGCAGCGAAATGCCGGTCGCCACGGGTTCCGCAGCCGGAGTCATCTTCAGCGCGTACATGCCGGTGTAATGCATGCCGCACACGGCGACGCCCATGACCAGCGCGCTGCCGAAGCGCTGCAGGTTGCCGCGCAGGTTGAATGCGAGCCACAGCGCCACCGCGGCCGCCACGACGGCGATCACGAGCGAGGCGTAGAAGAGCGTGTTGTCGTAGCTGATCGTCGCCGGCATGATCATCGCTGCCATCCCGGTGTAGTGCATCAGCGCCACGCCCAGGCCGGTCACCACGCCCGACACGAGCAGCTTCCCGGTGCTGCCCTCGCCGCGCCCGACCACGTACAGGCCGATCGCGGAGGCCACGATGCCCATGACCAGCGAAGCGAAGGTAAGCGACGCGTCATAGGACACCGGCATTCCCAAGTCGGCCGCGTTCATGGCGATGAAGTGCATCGACCAGATGGCGCCGCCGCCAAGCGCCACTGCCGCCCCCAAGACCCAGCCGAGCGCGGCGAGCCGGCCGCGCGCCTGGGGAATCGCGATGGCGAGCTGCAGCGCCGTATACGACCCGAGGACGGAAATGACATAGGACAGCGCCACGAGAATCGGCTCGTACTGGATGCTGTTATGCGCGTGCATGTGTTTTATCTCCCTTTTTTATCGATCGACGTCGTAGGCCACCGTGTAGGCGCAGTGAGATTGCCCCCTCGCCTTGCACGCGGCCTGCTCCACTTGGGTATGCATGCTGAGCGGACCCGCGTCGAGGAAGCCCTGCATGAAACCGGTGATGAAGTCACAGCAATTGATCTCGACGCCCGTGGCGCAGAATGGGCTGTCGGGCATCACGATGCGGGTGTCGGTGGTCTCGACCTTGGCGAACTTTTCGAGCGCAGGGACCAGCGCGCGGCGCAGCGCGGCCGGCATCCTCAGCGGGTTGCCGAACGACCACTCCTTGCGGTAGTGGAAGCCCCCGATCTTCTTTCCCGCCTCGAGCAGGGCTGCGGCCCGGGCCTGCAAGTCGAACGCCCCGGCGTAGGCCCGCACCAGCGGGACGATGTCGGGAAACTGCCCTGCCATCTCCTTGATGAGCGCCGCCGCGGACTGCGCAGGCGTCTGCGCTGTCTTGCCCGAAGCGCCGTCGCCGTCAAACGCAACGCTGATCACGGTGAGCTTCGGATCGAGCGCCTTGATCTCGGACGCAAGCTTTTCCTTGTCGACCTGTGCGAGACCGAGTCGAATCTTCAGGAGTCGGGCACCTGAAGGCAGGTCGGTGACCTTCTGCCCCTTTACGACATACCCTTTGCGCGTCAGGAACACCACCAGCCCGGCAAGCGAGCCTGCCTTGTCGGCGCCACTGATCGTAATAACCGTTTCCACAGTTCCACCCTCTGTTACCAACGCAGGATGTTGGAACCGTTCTAATACGACGTCTTGGCAATTCGTCCTGCCGGCGAGCAAAAAACCCCGTTGGTCCTGAACGTCGTGGAGGGCAAATTGCCGCAGACGCGGCGGCGAGCGTGAAATCCATCAAGGCTGCGCGACAAGGCGTGTTAGCGTTGGATGCTCCCGGGAGGTGAGCGCTGGCCATGGCGATCGATCCCCACGTTCCCGAGGTCTTCACGGTGGTCCAGCTCGCCGTGGCCCCGGTGTTCCTGCTGACGGCGATAGGAACGGTGATCGCGGCGCTCAACATCCGGCTCGGGCGCGCGGTCGACCGGCGCCGCGATCTCGAATCCAGGCTGGCGAGGATGACGGCGGAGGAGGAGCAGCGCTCCGCGCGCGAGGAGCTGGCGGTCATCGCGCGGCGCATCCGCTTCGTCTACTTCGCAATCACCGCGGCGGTGACCTCCGGCCTGTTCGTGTGCCTGCTCATCGCTGGGGCCTTCATCGGGGCCGTCGTGGGGGTGAGCCTCTCCTACACCATCGGAGCGATGTTCGTCTTCGCCATGCTGGCCCTGATCGCGTCCCTCCTCTTGTTTTTGCGCGAGATTTTCCTGGCCGTGTCGACGCCGCGGCACGTGCCGCGCTAGCGGCCGGCCCGGTTCAAGTGGCCATCCGGCCCTTCCGGACCCTTTCACACCGCGGCGCGTTGCTGCTATAACTCCCCGGGCGAGGAGGCAAAACCCGTGTCAAATTCGATCGAGCGTATAAGGACTCTCGCGCTTGTCGGCCAGTCCGGGTCTGGAAAGACCAGCCTGGCCGAGGCGCTGCTCGCAAAGGCGGGAGCGATCCCAGCCGGCGGCAGCGTCGAGCGCGGCACCACCGCATGTGACTACACCCCCCTTGAAAAGCAGCTGCAGCATTCCCTGAAGCTCGCGGTCGCGAGCTTCGAGACCCAAGACACCCGCATCCACCTGCTCGACACCCCGGGCTACCCCGATTTCCTCGGCCACGCCCTGCCGGCGCTCGCCGCGGTGGAGACCGCAGGCATCGTGATCAACGCGCAGAACGGCATCGAGATGATGACCGGCCGCTTCATGCAGTGGGCGGCGCGCCGCGGACTCGACCGCATCGTGATCGTGAACAAGATCGACGCGGACAACGTCGACCTGGAGGACCTGCTCGAGCGCATCCAGCAGACCTTCGGCAAGGAATGCCTGCCGCTCAACCTGCCGGCGGGCAATTGCGGCAAGGTCTCGGACTGCTTCTTCGCGCCCTCGGGCGAGGCCGACTTCTCGTCGGTGGAAGAGGCCCATCGGCGCCTGGTCGACCAGGTGGTCGAGGTCGACGAAAAGCTGATGGAGACCTACCTCGAGAAGGGCGAGGTCACGCCCGAGGAGCTGCACGGGCCGCTCGAGCGCGCCCTGCGCGAGGGCCATCTCATCCCGGTGGTGTTCACCTCGGCCAAGACCGGCGCCGGCATCGGCGAGCTGATCGACGTCATCGCCCGGCTCCTGCCGAACCCTTCCGAGGGCAATCCGCCGGTCTACGTCAAGACCACCGGCGACAAGAGCGAGGAGCTGCGCGCCGAGCCCGATCCCAAGAAGCACGCGCTCGCGCACGTATTCAAGATCGAGATCGATCCCTATATCGGGCGCGTGGCGGTGTTCCGCGTGCACCAGGGCCGGCTCACCTCGGGCGGCCAGCTCTTCATCGGCGAGGGAAGAAAACCGATCAAGCCCGGGCACCTCTACATGCTGCGCGGCAAGACCCAGACCGAGGTGAGCGAAGCCCTGCCCGGGGACATCTGCGCCATCGCCAAGATCGACGAGATCCAGTTCGATCACGTGCTGCACGACTCGGCCGAGGACGCGCACGTGCATGCCAGGCCGCTCGAGCTCCCGACTTCGGTCTTCGGCCTCGCGGTGCAGCCCAAGAAGCGCGGCGACGAGCAGGAGGTCTCCGACGTGCTGCACAAGATCGTCGCCGAGGATCCGTGCTTCCGCATCGAGCACAACTCGCAGGCGAACGAGACCGTCATGCGCGGCCTGGGCGAGATGCATCTCAAGGCCGTGCTCGAGAAGATGTCGAGCCAGTACAAGCTCGAGCTCGACACGCGGCCGCCGTCGATCCCGTTTCGCGAGACCATCGCCGCACGCGCCGAGGGCCACAGCCGCCACAAGAAGCAGACCGGCGGCGCCGGCCAGTTCGGCGAGGTGTTCCTGAAGGTCGAGCCGCTGCCCCGCGGCACCGGCTTCGAGTTCGTGGACAGCGTGAAAGGCGGCGCGATCCCCAACCAGTTCATCCCGGCGGTGGAGAAAGGGGTGCGCGGGGTGCTGGAAGCCGGCTATATCGCGGGCTACCCGCTGCAGGACGTGCGCGTGATCGTGTACGACGGCAAGAGCCACCCGGTGGACTCGAAAGAGGTGGCCTTCGTGTCGGCCGGGCGCAAGGCGTTCCTCGACGCGCTCGGCAAGGCGCGCCCCATCGTGCTCGAGCCGATCGTGAACGTCGAGATCTTTGCGCCCGAGACGAAGATGGGCGACGTGGCGGGCGAGCTCTCCGGGCACCGCGGCCAGATCAAGGGCTCGGATACACCGCGCCCGGGTACGGTCCAGATCACCGCGCAGGCACCGCTCTCGGAGCTCGAGCATTTCCCGGCGCGCCTGAAGTCCCTTACGGCCGGACACGGCTCCTACAGCATGGAGTTCAGCCACTACGAGCCCGCGCCGCCGCAGCTCCAGCAAAAGCTGGCGGCGGCGCACAAGCCGCAGGCCGAAGCGGAGTAGCGGCGTGCATTTCGTGCGCGCGGGGCGGGGCGCCCCGCCGCTCGTCTTCGTCCACGGGTTCGCCTGCCGTCTGGAGGATTGGCGGGCCCAACTCCACCACTTCGAAAAAAACCATGCCGTCGTGGCTTGCGATCTGCGCGGCCACGGCGAGACGCCGGGCCGGCCGCACGAGTGCACGATCGCGCACTACGGCGGCGACGTCGCCGCGCTCGTCAATCACCTCGAGCTGAACGGCTGCATCCTGGTCGGCCACAGCATGGGCACGCGCGTGGTGCTCGAGGCGAACCGTCTCGTGCCTGAGCGCATCGCCGGCATCGTGCTGGTCGACGGCAGCCGCTCGGGAACCGGCGATCCCGATGCGGCCGAAGCGTCCGCGCGCGCTACGATCGAGAAGGCCGGTTACCCGGCCTTCGCCGGGCACCTCTTCCGCCAGATGTTCTTCAAGCCCTCGTCCGAGGCCGACGCGATCGTCGCGCGCGCCCTGCGGCAAAGCGCCGAGTTCGGCCCGCTCCTCTGGCCTTCGATGGCGCGCTGGGACGCCGCCGAGATGGACGCGGCGCTCGCCGCAGTGCGCGCGCCGCTCCTTGCCATCCAGAGCACCACGCGCGATGCGCAGATGCGACGCTCGCCGCTCAAAGCCGGACAGAGCACGCCTTACCTCGACCTCATCCGCAGCTCGGTCCCGGGCGCGACGATCGCCGTCGTTCCCGACACCGGGCACTTCACGCAGATCGAGGCAGCGGATGAGGTGAACCGCCTCATCGCCGAGTTCATGATGCGGTTCACTGCGCCTTGATTCCCGCCGAGCGGATGATTCTTGCCCATTTCGGAATTTCGTTTCTGATCTGCGCGGCGAATTCATCGGGGCTGTTGCCGACCGGCTCGTAACCGAGCTCCACCAGGCGCTCCCTCATCGCAGGCTGCGCGAGAATTCCCACGATCTCGCGATTGAGCAGCGTGACGACCTGCGCGTCGGTTCCGGCCGGGGCCAGGACGCCGACCCAGGTATCCCCCTCGATGTTCGGGTATCCGGCCTCCGCCATGGTCGGGACATCGGGCACCGACGGCAAGCGCTTGTGGCCGCTGATCGCGAGCGCGCGCAGCTTTCCGCTCTTGATGTGCGCGACCGCGGGGGAGAGCGTGCTGAAGCCGATCGGCGTGTGCCCGGCGAGCATGGAGACAAGCGCTGGGCCGCCGCCGTTGTACGGTACGTGCACCAGGTCAAGACCCAGGGACAGGCGCAGCTGCTCGCCGGCGAGCTGAGGCTGGGTCCCTGTTCCTCCCGAGGCGTACGCGTATTTGCCAGGCTGGGCTCGAATCAGCGCGATCAGCTCGTCGAGCGTCTTCGCCGGGAACGAGGGATGCACCGAGAGCACGGCGGGAGAGGTGACCACGAGCGTGATCGGCGTGAAATCCCTGATGGGGTCGTACGGAACCCTGTCGAACAACGAGAGATTCACCACGTGCGAGCTGTACGCGAAGAGAAGCGTGTAACCGTCGGGCGCCGCCTTGGCGGCCTTCGCGGTGCCGATGTCGCCGCTCGCCCCGGGGACATTCTCGACGTGGAATTGCTGCCCGAGCCGCTTGGACAGCTCGTGCAGGATCGGCCGGGCGACGATGTCGGTCGCCCCACCGGGCGGATACGGGACGATCGCGCGCACGGGGTGCGCGGGATACGTCTGAGCCGCGGCCGGCAGCGACGCCGCGAGGCTCGCCACGGTGATTCCCGCGCAGGCCAAGAAGCGACGGCGAATGGAATTCATATCGTGCCTCCTGCCGCAAGATAGTCGCCCACGCCTGATGCATCATGTGCATCTATAATCCTGCCGTTCATGCAAGAGACGAGATTAGACGGATGAATCTCCGCTATCTCCACACCTTCGTCTGCATCGCCGAGGCGGGCGGTATTGCCCGGGCGGGCGCCCGGCTGGAGGTGAGCCAGCCGGCGGCCTCCCGACAGATCCTCGCGCTCGAGACCGGGCTCGGCGTGCGGCTCTTCGACCGCATCGGGCGCCGTCTTCGGCTGACTTCGGAGGGCGAGGATCTGCTCCGGCAGAGCCGCCGTCTCGTCATGGAAGCCGATTCGCTGAGCGCGCGGGCGCGAGCGCTCAAGGGCGGGCAGACCGGCATCCTGCGCGTCGGAGCGACGCCGATGGCGATCGAGAACACGCTCTCGAAATTCCTGAGCAGGTACCAGCGCCGTCATCCCGGCGTCGAGGTGCATTTCGTGGAAGACGGCGGGCTGCGATTGTCGAGCCGCCTGGAAAACGGCGACGTTCACCTGGCGCTGGTGGTGCCCGACGACCGTTTCCGCGACAGGCCTCTCTTTCCGGCCCACAGCCTGGCGGTGCTGCCCGCCAAGAGTCCGCTGAGTCGTCGTCGCGCGCTCGACGTGGCGGAGTTGGCCAACGAGCCGCTGCTCCTGCTCAACCGCACGTTTGGCTCACGCGGGTGGTTCGACTCCGCCTGCCACATCGCAAACATCAGGCCCCGCGTGTTGCTTGAGAGCGCGGCCCCTCACACGCTGGTCGCGTTGGCCAGGATGGGGTACGGCGTCGCAGTCGTTCCCTCCAATGTCCTGGTTCCGAGCGGCGTGCGTGCCCTGCCCCTGGTCCAACGGGGTGCATCGATCGGCAGGTGGTTGACCGTCGCCTGGGACCCGCGGCGAATCCTGGCGACGTACGCCGAACAGTTCGTGGACGAACTGGCCGCGTATTGCCGGCGCGATTACCCGGGGCGGGATCTCATCCGTCAGGCACCACCGTTGCCCCGGCCGAAGAACTCGTCCAATTGAGGTAGATTTACGTTTCCGGACTTCAGAGTCCTTGCTGGAGTCAATGGAGCCAGCCATGCCACTACCCAAGCAATACGACGACCTGCCCGGAACCATCGTGTTCGACGCGGACCGCGCGCGCCAGGGCTACCATCTCAACATGTTCTGCATGTCGATGATGAAGCCGGAGAACCGCGCTGCGTTCAAGGCGAACGAGCGCGCCTATCTCGACCAGTGGCCGATGACGGAGGAGCAGAAGCAGGTCATCCTGAAGCGTGACTGGAACGGCATGCTCGCGCTCGGCGGCAATATCTACTTCACCGCCAAGCTCGCGGCGACCGACGGGCTGTCGTTCCAGCAGATCGCCGCCATCATGACGGGCTCGACCCAGCAGGAGTACGCGCAGATGATGATCAAGGGCGGCCGCCCGATCGAAGGCAACCGCAGCAAGTCCGAGTGGAAGCGCCGTGGCTAGGATCGTGGCGGGCGTAGCGACGTCGCACATTCCCGCCGTGGGCGCGGCTTGGGACAACGGCAAGACGGCCGAGCCCTACTGGCGCCCGGTCTTCGAGGGCTTCGAGCGCTCCAAGGAGTGGATCGCGAAGCTGAAGCCGGACGTGTGCATCGTCGCCTACAACGACCACATGTCGGCGTTTTCCCTCGAGATCGTTCCCACTTTCGCGGTGGGCTGCGCGGCGGAATTCCCGATCGCGGACGAAGGCTGGGGACCGCGCAAGGTGCCGCCGGTGAAAGGCCATCCCGAGCTCGCCTCGCACATCGTGCAATCGGTCATCCTCGACGAATTCGACCTCACCATCGTCAACAAGATGGAGGTCGATCACGGGCTCACCGTGCCGCTCACCCTGATGTTCGGCCAGCCCGCCGAGTGGCCGTGCCCGATCGTTCCGCTCGCCGTCAACGTGGTGGTCTATCCGGTGCCGACCGGAAACCGCTGCTACATGCTGGGAAGGGCGATCCGCAAGGCGGTCGAATCGTTCGACCAGGACCTGCGCGTCGTGATCTTCGGCACCGGCGGGATGTCGCACCAATTGCAGGGGCCGCGCGCCGGCCTCATCAACCGCGAGTTCGACACTCGGTTCCTCGACAACCTGACGAAGGACCCGCAGGCGCTGGTCGGAATTTCCCATCTCGAGTACCTGCGCGAAGCCGGCTCGGAGGCGATAGAGCTGGTGATGTGGCTCATCATGCGCGGCGCGCTCGACGACGAGGTGAAGGAAGTCCACCGGTTCTATCACGTGCCGGCGTCGAACACTGCGCTCGGCCACGTCATTTTCGAGAATGCAGCACGCTAACGGAGAAGAAGGATGAAGATCTGCGTGGCCGGGCAGGGTGCTTTCGGACAGAAGCATCTGGACGCGCTGAAGCGCATTTCCGGCGTGGAAGTCGTGTCGTTGATCGGCGGCAATCCCGCCGGCACCGAGCAGGTCGCCAAGAAGTACGCCATCCCCCATTGGGGGAACGATCTCGCCGAAGGGATCAAGCGCGCCGACGCGGTGATTCTCGCGACGCCCACCAAGATGCACTTCAAGCAGGCCGAGCAGGTGATGCGCGCCGGCAAGCACGTGCTGGTCGAGATCCCCGTGACCGACAGCGTGCAGGACGCCGAGGGCCTGGTGAAGATCGCCAGGGAAACCGGCGTCACGGCCATGGGCGGCCACGTGCGGCGCTTCAACCCGAGCCATCAGTGGGTGCACAAGCGGATCGAGAAGGGCGAGCTGAAGATCCAGCAGATGGACGTGCAGACCTACTTCTTCCGGCGCAAGAACATCAACGCCGCCGGCAACGCGCGCAGCTGGACCGACCACCTGCTCTGGCACAACGCCGCCCACACAGTGGATCTCTTCGCCTACCAGTGCGGCGAGGCCATCTCCGAGTGCTACGCCCTGCAGGGACCGGTTCACCCGCAGCTCAACATCGCCCTGGACATGAACATCATCGCCAAGGTGCCCTCGGGCGCGATTCTCACGCTGTCGCTATCGTTCAACAACGACGGGCCGCTCGGCTCGTTCTTCCGCTACATCTGCGACAACGGCACCTACAAGGCGTTCTACGACGATTTGAGCGACGGCAAGGACGTCAAGATCGACGTCTCCAAGGTGGACGTGTCGATGGACGGCATCGAGCTCGAGGACCGCGAATTCATCGCCGCGATCAGGGAAAAGCGCGAGCCGAACGGCGGCCTTGCGCAGGTCCTGCCGTGCATGCGCGTGCTGGGCAAGCTGGAGCGGATGATCGACCCGGATCGCAAGGCGCACGCGTAAGCGCTCGGCCGGCACGGGGCCTTGCCGATCACGGCGGCCTGCAGGCTGCCCTGCCTGCCTCCCGGCTGCGGTGCGGCGTGCCTTGCGGCTAATGCGCCGGGGGAGATGGCATAAGGCACAACGCAACGCCTCCGGGGGCAGGAATAAGTTGGTCGCCCAAGTGGACCATCATCTGCTTCAAATCGCCCACCCCTCCCTTCCGGAGCACACCAGCGACCGAACACCCACTGTAGTGGTTCGGACTACAGGACGTCTGTACGGAAGCGAACATAAGGATTGCCCTTATGTCGCAAGACCACCTCACTATGTGCGGGATCAGACACATAGGGAATGGGGCCACTTCAGCGACATCAAGTCATTTCTTAGTGACGCGAGTATGTCCGACAGCGCACAGACCCCGTTGAGTGCCAACGCCACGATGCTGCATCGTGGGCAGCGTCTTCACTCAATCTTTCCACCTTGCGGTTACTAGACTTGGAAACGTCGACGCCCTCGCGCAGCTGCTCGGCGTGGAGGTCCGTACCGTCCACAACTGGCTCTACGGCACCCACATGCCTCCCTTCAAGTATTTCCTGAGGGTAATCGACATTATTACCTCCGACGTGCCAGAAGACCCATACATCCGGGCTGCGCCCGACTCGGACGAACCGCCAGGTAAATGAAAAGGGCCGCGCGAGCGGCCCTTTCCGTTTGGCGAAAACCTAGCGTCTACGCCGGGTGCCGCATGTTGCCTTCCTTCGTGATCTCGATGCGATCGCCCGCCGCCAGACCTGCCGCCTCTGTGTCGAAGTACTGCATCGAGCCGTCGTCCATCCTCATGACGATGCGCTTGGTCGAGTTCGACTCCGTGCGGCCGCCAGCAGCGGTCGGAACAGCCAGAATCGATTCGATGCGGCCCATACCGGCGCGCAGCGGCGCGGCTGTCGGAGCAGCGGCAACCGTCGGAGCAGCGACAACCGCCGGCGCAGCGACAACAGCCGGGGCTGCGGCCACGGGCGCGGGTGCCGACGTGACGCGGCTTTCAGTAGCGCATCCTGCAAGGATGGCGACTGCAATCGAGGAAAGGATAAGGGGAAGTCTGTTCATTGAGTATCTCCTGTAGGGGCCATAGCTTGTCCCTTAACCTCGGCCGCTACGGTACGCTGGCGCGCATAGCACGTACGACACCGATCCCTCGCGAGATGGGCGGCCCACCTCAGAGTAAAAGCCGGCACCTATTCAGCCGTTCTCGACCAGGAGAAGCCCCGAGATAGGCTTGGATGGGAGTGAAGGCTTTTTCTCGGGTATTTTCTACATGCCAAGTATCCTTTTAGTGCGCTCCCATTCCTCGAAGCGGCCTAAAAGCGGCGTTATGGCAGTAACCAGCCGACGGTCATGCGAGCACCAGACGCTCCACTTCGCCCGACAGCGTCTCACCGCCGATCGTCACGTAGAGGTGGCGGTCGGTGACCGACATGTCGAGGTCGTTGCGCCGCGCCAGGCGCCCGACCAGGGCCGCCACCAGCCCGCGGCCGAGCGAGTAGAGCTCGAGCGCCTCGGCGCGATGGATGCGCTCGCGCTCGAGGGAGCGCAGGAGCTGCGCCGGATCCTTGTGCGTGTACACCGCGACGCGCGGCGCGGCCTTTGCCGCCCGGTGCAGGCGCGCGGCATCCGGCGAGCCGATCTCGATCCAGGCCTTGAGCGCGCCGGTGAGGTCGCGCACCGCGATCGCCGGCTCGTCGGGCTCCGCCAGCCCGCGCGAGAAGGCGATGCCTTTGGCGTACTCGAGGCAATACGCGAGAACGCGGGTAACCAGATATTCGTCGCTTTCCGATGGATGCTTTGCCGCCTTGAGCTCGAGCGTCTCGTACACGCCGCGGTCGACATCGCTCAACCGGATCGTGAAATGGTGGATCGTCGCCGTCAGCGCCATGGCCAAGTGCCGAGCGCGGGAAGTTGCTTCGCTAGAACGCGAAGGTGAGGCTGGCCTCGCCGTAAGTGCTGTTGCACTTACGATAGGTAGCGGTATTGCAGTCGATGTACGACTCGTACACCGCGCCGAGTCCAAGGTAAGCGTTGCGCCCGACCTGCAGATAGGCGCCCGCGCGGCCGCCGACGGAATCGAGATCGTCCAAGCCTTCGATGCTGGTGCGCCGGTAGAAGGCGCCGACATAGGGCTTCACGTGCTGGACCTGATAGAAGACGTACTGCACCGAAGGCGTGATCTTGGTCATCTTCGGGTTGGCTCCGGTCCACGATTCGAAGAACAGGCCTACGTTGAAGCCATCGAAAAGGTAGTAGCTCGCCCCGAGGCCGAGCACGAGATAGCTCTCATCGAAGGCCTGGCCGGTGCCGGCGGTGGCCACCAGGTGCGTCCTGCCCTTGCTGAACCCGCCGGCGACGCCGACGCTCTGAGCCGTCGCAGGCGCGGCGAACGCGAATGCTGCCGCGGCCAGGCCCGCCAGTCCAAGCCTAAAAACCATAGAGCTCGGCGGGATTGTCGACGAGGATCTTCCTGCGCGTGCCTTCGTCGGGCGCCCAATCGGCTAGCAACTCGAGGAGCTCGACGTCGTCGGGCACCTTCGGCCGCACCGACGGATGCGGCCAGTTCGACGCCCAGAGCATGCGCTCGGGCGCCCGCTTTACCAGCGCCTTCGCCAGCCGGCCGACATCTTCGTACTTCGGCGCCCCGGTCTTCGAGGTCTCGTAAGGCGCCGAGAGCTTGACCCAGCAACGCCCCGTATCGACCAGGTCGAGAAGGCTCTTGAACTCCTTGGAATCGACAGATACGGGTTCCAGGAACTTTCCCGTATGGTCGATCACGAACTTTCCTGGAAGGCGCTTGATCTGGCCCTCGTACTTCGGCAGCTCGCGGCCGTCGAGCTGGATGTTGGCGTGCCAACCGAACGGATGCACCCGCGCCATGAGCCCGTCCATGGCATCGAACCCGAGCGTGCCGCCGTGCAGCGTCATGATGCGGATCGCGCAGATGCCGGCCCGCGTGAGCCGGTCGAGCTCCTGGTCGCTCGCGCCGTGCTTCACCACCGCGACGCCTTTCGCGCTGTTGCCGAGCGCTTTCATTGCATTCAGGGTCACGGTGTTGTCGTCGCCGTACGCGTTTGGCTGCACCACGATGACGCGCTCGAGCCCGAGCTTCTTCTGCAGCTCGCGGTACATCGGCACGGTGAAGTGGCCGGGATTGGGCGTGCCCGGCTTCGCGCTCAGCGCACCGTCGTAGAAATGCATGTGCGTGTCGCACGCACCCCGGGGCATCTGCATCTTCATTTCTTTCCTCCCCGCTTCGGCGATGCCGGGTTCGGCACTTCCTCGACGACCGTGAAGACGCCGCCCTGGTAGAGCTCGGCGAGCGGATCGCCCTCCTTCTCTTTAGCCAGGATCTCCTCGGCGTACTTCTCCGAATTGTCCAGCGGCCGGTAGCCCAGGCGCGTCGCGTTCGAATTGTCGTACCAGCTCCGCTTGTTGCCCGACACCCCGTAGACGATCTCGAACTTCACGTCGGGATGGTCGACGCCGATCTGCACGAGCTGCGCCAGGTCGCGCGGGCTGAGCCAGATCGACAGCCGCCGCTTGTCGAGCGGCTCGGGATTCACGTTGCCGATGCGCATCAGGAACACCTGCATGCCGTACTTGTCGGCGTACAGGCTGCCGAGCGCCTCGCCGAAGACCTTCGATACGCCGTAGCGGCCGTCGGGCTTGATGTAGACCTTGTGGTCGATGACCTGGGCGCGGCGGTAGAACCCGACCGCGTGGTTGCTGGTGGCGAAGAGGATGCGCTTTACCTTGTTCTTGCGCGCAGCCTCGAAGATGTTGTAGCAGCCGACGATGTTCGCCTCGTGGATCGCCTGCCACGGCCCTTCGACCGAATAGCCGCCGAGGTGCACGATGGCGTCGACGCCCTTCGTGATCTTCAGCGCGTCCGGCATCTTGGAGATGTCGGCCTTGACGAACTTTTCCTCCTTCCCGGGTCCGGGACGCAGAGCTCGACGGTCGGACAGCCTGAGGCTGTACTTTCCCGCAAGCTCCCTGCGCAGGTGCGATCCGACATCGCCGGCGGCGCCGGTGATCAGCACGGTCTTCATGGCCTCCTCTTCCAGTGTTCGGCATTCACCGCGCCCTTCGGGACGCGTCCCCTGACGATCTCGGCCGCCTGCGCCACGGTCTCGAGCGACTGGTGCTCGATCGCCGGAACCGTGAGCCCCGCGGTGTGCGGCGTCGCGATCACGTCCGGCCTCGCGGCGAGCCGCGGCGTGGGCATCTGGTCGGGCGCGCGGCCGACGTCCATGGCGCAGCCGGCAATCTGACCGGAGTCGAGCGCGGCCTCGAGCGCCGCCTCGTCGACCAGGTTGCCGCGAGAAACGTTGATGAAAAACGCGCCTCGCTTCATTTTCGCAAAGGAGGACCTGTTCATGAAATTTTCAGTCTCCGGCGTGGCAACGGCGAGCGGCACGACGTAGTCCGATTCCTTCAGCAGCTCGTCGAACGGCGTCTGCTCGACGTCCTTGACGTAAGGGTCGCTGATCAACACGCGCATCCCGAGCGCCCTGGCTACCCGTACGACTTCCCGCCCGATCGCGCCATAGCCGATCACGCCGAGGGTGCTTCCTTTGAGTTCTTTCCCCATCGTGGCCCCAGGCACGTGACCGCTCCGGTATTCAATGGTCGAGCGCGTGATGCCGCGAGAAAGATCGACCAGCAGGCCGATCACGAGCTCCGACACCGAAGTGACGAAACCCGCGCTCGCCTGGGTGACGAGCACGCCCGCCTTGCTCGCCGCCGCGACGTCGACGTTGCGGATGTCGATCGCGCAGCGCAGGAAGGCCTTCAGCTTCGGCAGGCGCTCGAACAGCGCCGTCGGTCCGGGCGACTGGCGGTAGGAGACGATGAGATCGCAGTCGGTCGCCGCCTTTACAAGGTTTTCCCCTTCCAGGGGGGTGGAGCCGCGATGGAGCTGCACATCGCCCACCTCCTTCAAACCCGCCACCGCGCGAGGGCCGTAATAAAGCTCCAGCGCCTCCGGCGAATGCGTCAGCAGGATCTTCAAGCGGCTTCTTGGCGCTCGGCGGCGAGCTTGCGGTAGCGCTCGAGCGAGCGCGTGAGGTGCCGGCGCATCGCCTCGCGCGCCGCGCTCGGATCGCGGCCGCGGATCGCCTCGAAGATGCGGCGGTGCTCCTCCTGGATCAGCGCGAGGTAAGCCTTGTGCCCGCCCATGCGCTCCGGCAGCCCGCTCACCGTGCGCCGCGGGATGAGGTGGCGGCCGATGAACTGCAGGAAGCGCGCGAATTCGGGATTGCCGGTGGCGTCGGCGATGGCGCGATGGAAAGCGAGGTCCTCGTCGACGGCCGAGCCGCCCGCCGCGCTTGCCTCTTCAATGGCGTTCAAGGCATTGGCAATGCCACGCAGCTGTGTTTTCGAGGCGCGTTCGGCGGCAATGCCGGCCGACTCGATCTCGACGCCGAGGCGCAGCTCCATGACGTTGAGGATGTCCGCGAGCGTCTGCATGCGCTCGGGCTCGATGCGGAACGGCGCGTGCTGCGGAGCGGCCGAGACGAAGGCACCCACGCCCTGGCGCGTCACCACCAGCCCTTCGGCGCGCAGCGCCGCCACCGCCTCGCGTACCACGGTCCGGCTCACGCGCGCGGCGCGCGTCAGCGCCTGCTCGGTGGGCAGGCGCGCGCCCGGCTCGAGCCGCCCGCTCTTGATCTGCTCGGCGAGCTGCTCGAAGAGGCCCCGCGAGAGCTTGCGCTCCGCGGCGACCGGCCTGATCTTGACGTGATTCGGCACGGTTGTATGATGACTGACGAATCTTATCAGAGGAGGATTCGATGTCACGCGCATTTCTCGGCGCGGCGCTTGCCGCGTCTCTCGTCGCCCTGCCCTTCGGCGCGGGCGCCCAGAGCAAGATGGTGATCAAGGCCTCCGACGTGCACCCGCCCGGCTACCCGAACATCGTGGCCATGGAGAACATGGGCAAGAAGCTCGAGAAGGAGACCAACGGGCGCCTCACGATGCAGATGTACCACTCGATGCAGCTCGGCGGCGAGAAGGAGATGATCGAGCAGGCGCAGGTCGGCGCGCTGCAGATCGCGCGCGTCTCGGTCGGCGCGCTGGGGCCGATCGTCGACGACCTCAACGTGTTCAACATGCCGTTCATCTTCCGCGACGAGAACCACATGCGGAAAGTGATCGACGGCCCGATCGGCGCGGAACTGCTCGAGAAGGTGACCGCCTCGCCGGCGCGCCTGGTCGGCCTGGGCTGGATGGACGCCGGCACGCGCAACGTCTACACCTCGAAGCCCATCACCAAGCCCGCCGACCTGAAGGGGCTGAAGATGCGCACCATGGGCAACCCGCTGTTCGTCGAGACGATGAACGCGATGGGCGGCAACGGCGTGCCGCTCGGCTACAACGAGCTCTACTCGGCCCTGCAGACCAAGGTGGTGGACGGCGCGGAGAACAATCCGCCGTCGATGCTGACCGCCAACCACTACCAGGTGGTGAAGGTCTACAGCCTGACGGGGCACCTGATCATCCCGGAGATGTTCGTCTTCTCCAAGGCGAGCTGGGACAAGCTCTCGAAGGAAGACCAGACGCTGATCAGGAAGCATTCGCGCGAGGTGCAGATGGAGCAGCGCGTGCTGTGGGACAAGTACGTGGGCGAGGCCGAGGCGAAGCTGAAGGCCGCCGGCGTGCAGTTCGTCACCGCGGACAAGCAGGCGTTCTTCAGGGCGACGCAGCCGATCCGCGACAAGTACGGCGCCAAGTACGCCGCGCTGCAGAAGCGCGTCCTGGACACCAAGTAGCCGTTTAACACCGGAACGGGCCGCCTCCCAACAAGAGGCGGCCCTTTTTGTATGGGCGATATGGGCGCGGTCTACCGGACCGCGATGGAGTGGCTGTACATCGTCTGCATCGTGCTCGCCGCGGTGGCCATGGTGGTGATCACCATCATCATTCCCTACGGCGTGTTCATGCGCTACGCGATGGACTCGGCGGCGAGCTGGCCCGAGCCCGCCGGCATCCTGATGATGATCGTGTTCTCGTTCGTCGGCGGCGCGGCGGCGTACCGCGCGAACGCGCATATCACCGTCGGCACGCTGCTCAACATGGTGAACCCCGCCAACCGCCGGCGCCTGGAATTCACCGGTGACGTCGGCATGGGGATCATCGGCATCTTCATGGTGAAGTGGGGCGTGCAGCTGGTCGACACCGTATGGCAGAACTCGATCGCCGAGTTCCCCTGGCTGTCCGCCGGTGTCACCTACATCCCGATCCCCGCGGCGGGCGTGATCACACTGCTGTTCTGCATCGAGCGCCTGTGGCTCGGGCAGCCGCCGGAGGATTCGTTCACCTTCCGCGACCAGCCGCAGACGGACGGCTAGCCATGGACGCGATGGTCCTGCTCTTCTCGTTCCTGATCCTGATGTTCCTGGGGATCCCGGTGGCGTACGCCATGGGCCTCGCGACCCTGATTACCGCGCTGTGGATCGACATCCCGCTCGAAGCCGTGATGCTAAAGATCTCCGACGGCATGGACGACTTCGCGCTCCTCACCATCCCGTTCTTCGTGCTCGCCGGCGCGATCATGTCGGAAGGCGGCGTCGCGCGCCGCCTGGTCGACCTCGCCAAGGTGTTCGTCGGCTTCATCCGCGGCGGCCTCGCGCTGGTCAACGTCGTGGCCTCGACCCTTTTCGGCTGTCTGTCGGGCTCGTCGGTCGCCGACACCGCGTCGGTCGGCTCGGTGATGATTCCCGAGATGGTGCGCAATGGCTATTCCAAGGTGTTCGCCACCAACGTCACCATCTGCGGCTCGGTACAGGCGATCCTGGTGCCGCCCTCGCACAACTCGGTGATTTACTCGATCGCCACGGGCGGGACCGTGTCGATCGCGGCCTTGTTCATGGCCGGCATCTTCCCCGGACTGCTGTTCGGCGCCTGCCTGATCGGCCTGATCCTGTGGACCGCGCGCCGGCGTAACTTCCCGGCGAGCCGGGTGGTGCCGCTGCGCGAGGCGCTGTGGATCGCGCTCGACGCGGTATGGGGGCTGATCACCATCGTCATCATCCTCGGCGGCATTCTGTCCGGCGTATTCACGGCCATCGAGTCGGGCGCGGTGGCCTGCGTCTACGCGCTGTTCTGCACCATGGTGATCTACAAGGAATACAAGTGGCGCGACCTGCCGAAGCTCCTGCACCGCGTCACCAAGACCGTGGCGATGGTGATGATGGTGATCGGCTTCGCCGCCGGCTTCGGATACCTGATGGCGATCATGCAGCTGCCGGCCAAGGCGACCCAGCTCTTCCTGCATCTCACGGAAAACAAGTACGTGATGCTGATGCTGGTCAACATCCTGCTGCTCGCGCTCGGCACCTTCATGGACATGGCGCCGATGATTCTGATCTGCACCCCGATCCTGCTGCCGGTGATGAAGGCGATGGGCGTCGACCCGGTGCACTTCGGCATGATCATGCTGCTCAACCTCGGCATCGGTCTGATCACCCCGCCGGTCGGACCGACCTTGTTCGTCGGCTGCGCCATAGGCAAGGTGACCATGGAGGAGGTGTCGCGCGAGCTTTGGCCGTTCTACGGCGCGATGTGCACCGCGCTGCTGATCGTCACCTACTTCCCCGGCCTTTCCCTCTGGCTGCCGCGGGTCCTGGGATACTAGCTCGCTGAAAGCTCGCCCACCCCGCGCCAAAGCATGGCTGAAGTAGTACATTGGCGTGGCCAAAACCCTCAAGGAGGAGGAGAAGCAATGGCTCGAATTACGCGTCGCAGGTTCCTGCAGTATTCCGGAGCCGGAATGGCGGGAATCCTCGCCGCCCACCGCGCCCCGGTTTTCGCCCAGGCCAACACCGTTCACATCCTGCGCTGGAACGACTTCGTTCCGGCGGCGGACAAGGTGCTGCGCGAGGTATTCGCGCCCGAGGTGCAGAAAGCTCTCGGCATCAAGCTCAACGTCGAGACGATCAACGCCAACGACATTCCGGCGCGCGCGACGTCGTCGATCCAGTCGGGCAGCGGGCCCGACATCCTCATGCTGCTCAACAACTATCCGCACCTCTATTCGAGCGCAGCAGTGGATGTGAGCGCGCTCGCCGACGAGGTGGGCAAGGCGCAAGGCGGGATCTACGACCCGATGCGGCAGCTCAACCGCGTCGGCGGCAAGTGGGTGTCGATGCCCTGGTCGATGGTTCCAGCGCTCATCTCCTACCGCAAGTCGTGGTTCGAGGAAGTCGGCGCCAAGTCCTTCCCCAAAACCTGGCAGGAGTACCAGGAAGTGGGCAAGAAGCTGAAGGCGGCCAAGCGCCCGATCGGCCAGACGCTCGGCAACACCTTCGGCGACGCGCCGACCTTCACCTATCCGCTGCTCTGGTCGTTCGGCGGGCAGGAGGTCGACGCCAAGGGCAAGGTCGCGCTCGACTCGAAGGAGACGGCCGACTCGGTGCGCTTCATGACCCAGTTCTGGAAGGACGCGCACGACGAAGGCGGCCTCGCCTGGGACGATTCGAACAACAACCGCGCCTTCCTCTCCGGCGACATCAGCGCGACCCTGAACGGAGCTTCGATCTACGTCGCCGCGCTGAACGGCGCGGACAAGTTCAAGACCGAGAAGGGCGCGCCGCTGCACACCGACATCCTGCACGCGCCGCTCCCCGCCGGGCCGAAGGGCCAGCACGGCTACCACACCGCGTTCCAGCACATGGTGATGAAGTATTCGAAGAACGCGAAGGGCGCGATCGAGTTCCTGCGCTGGGCGCACAAGAAGGAGAACTACGAGAAGTGGTTCACCGTGCAGAAGGGCTACGCCGTCGGCCCGACCAAGCAGTGGGAAGACCACGCCATGTGGAAGCAGGACCCGGTGATGGCGCCATTCCGCACCGCGCCGCAGCTGCAGAAGCGCCTGATGGGCTACGCCGGCGAGCCCAACCAGAAGGCAGCCGAGGCCTGGAACAAGTTCGTCGTCACCGTGATGTACGCGCGCGCGTGCGGCGGGCAGATGAAGCCGGAGGAAGCGGTGAAATGGGCCGCCGGCGAGCTCGGCAAGATCTACACCGGGAGCTGATCTCCTGCGCTTGAACGACGCGATCGCAGTCAGCGGGGGGCGCGCACGCGTCTCCCGCCTCACCCGCGTGCTGGAAAGCGAGAAGGTCCTCGCCGCGGCGCTGCTTGCGCCCGGCGTGATTATCCTCGCGGTGTTCATCGCCTATCCGTTCGTGATGGCGATCTGGTTCTCGCTCACCAGCATCCGGGTCGGCGACGCCGGCCAGTTCGTCGGCCTGGCCAACTTCTCCAAGGCGATCCACGACACCATCTTCCAGATGGCGTTCAAGAACACCGTGTTCTACACGTTCTGGGCCACGATCTTCAAGCTCGCGCTCGGCATGTGGCTCGCGCTGCTGCTCAACCGGCACTTCCGCTTCAAACGCATCGTGCGCGCCTCGATGCTGCTGCCGTTCATCATCCCCACGGTGCTGTCCGCGTTCGCGTGGCGCTGGATGTTCGACCCCACCTTCAGCGTCATGAACTGGGCGCTGTACCACGGCGGCATGATCACCGACCGCCTCCCCTTCCTGTCGAGCGGCGACTGGGCGATGTGGTGCGCGGTGGCGGTCAACACCTGGCGCGGCATGCCGTTCTTCGCCATCACGCTGCTCGCCGGGCTGCAGACGATCAGCCCGGACCTGCACGAGGCGGCGGCGCTCGACGGCGCCAACTCCTGGCACCGGTTCTGGCACGTGACCTGGCCGCTGCTCCTGCCGGTCACGCTCGTGGTCGTGGTGTTCTCGGTGATCCAGACCTTCTCCGACTTCCAGCTGATCTACGTGCTCACCGGCGGCGGGCCGGCAAATTCCACGCATCTCATCGCGACGTACGCGTATCAGATCGGCGTCGGCTCGGGCCTGCTCGGCGAGGGCGCGGCGCTGTCGCTCTTCATGTTCCCGGTGCTGTTTGCCGTCGTCTGGGTGCAGCTGCGCTACCTCAAGCGCATGGAGAACGCTTAGATGGTCATCGAGCGCAAGTGGAAGAAGTGGGTGTACTTCTACCTGCCGATGGCGCTGTTCCTCCTGTTCACGCTGTTCCCGTTCTACTGGATGGCGATCACCGCCTTCCGTCCCGACCCCGAGCTGTATGCGACCTGGCGGCAGCCGAACGCGGCGCCGCTGTGGACGCTGCACCCGACCGTCGAGCACGTGATCGGTCTCATGAAGACCACAGCGTTCCCGACCTGGATGTGGAACACCATGGCGATCGCGATCGTCTCGACGACGATCTCGCTCGTCTGCGGCATGTTCGCCGGCTACGCGCTCGCGCGGCTCAAGTTCCGCGGCTCGGAGTTCCTCGGCACGGCGATCTTCATCACCTATCTCGTGCCGCAGACGCTGCTCTTCATCCCGCTCGCCGACATCATCCGCGACATGCAGCTCGGCAACACGCCGTGGGCGCTGATGCTCACCTATCCCACGTTCCTGATCCCGTTCTGCACCTGGCTGTTGATGGGGTACTTCAAGACCATACCCAAGGAGCTGGAGGAATGCGCGCGCATCGACGGCGCGACGCGCTTCGGCGCGATGGTGCGCATCATCTTTCCGGTCGCCATCCCCGGAATCCTCTCGGCCGGCATCTTCGCGTTCACGCTGTCGTGGAACGAGTTCATCTACGCGCTGGTATTCATGGCGTCAGCCGACCAGAAGACCGTTCCCGTCGGCGTAGTTTCCGAGTTAATCCGCGGCGACATCTTCTTCTGGGGCCAGCTGATGGCGGGCGCGCTGCTCGGGTCGGTGCCCGTGGCGATCGTCTATTCGTTCTTCGTCGAGTATTACGTGACGGGCCTTACGGGCTCCGTGAAGGGGTGAAGTGGCGAAAGTCAGCATCCGGGCGCTGAACAAGAAGTACGACAACGGCTTCCACGCCGTGAAGGACGTCGACCTCGAGATCCGCGACAAGGAATTCCTGGTTCTGGTGGGGCCCTCGGGATGCGGCAAGACCACCACGCTGCGCATGGTGGCCGGCCTGGAGGAGATCACCTCGGGCGAGATCCTGATCGGCGATCGGGTAGTGAACGAACTGCCGCCGATGGACCGGGACATCGCCATGGTGTTCCAGAACTACGCGCTCTACCCGCACAAGACCGTGTTCGACAACATGGCCTTTGGCTTGCAGATGCGTAGATATTCGCAAGACGAAGTCAAGAAAAGAGTCAGGGAAGCCGCGGAGATCCTGGGCATCGAGGTGCTGCTCGAGCGCAAGCCGCGCCAGCTCTCCGGCGGCCAGCGCCAGCGCGTCGCGGTGGGCCGTGCCATCGTGCGCCATCCGCAGGTGTTCCTGTTCGACGAGCCGCTCTCCAACCTGGACGCCAAGCTGCGCGTGCAGATGCGCGTGGAGCTGAAGCGCCTGCACGAGCGTCTCGAGACCACTGCGATCTACGTCACCCACGACCAGGTGGAGGCCATGACGCTCGGCACACGCGTGGTGGTGATGAAGGACGGGCGCGTGCAGCAGATCGGCGAGCCGCTCGAGCTCTACGGCCGCCCGGCCAACAAGTTCGTCGCCGGCTTCATCGGCTCGCCAGCGATGAATTTCGTCGAGGTGGCGATCAGCGGCTCGGGCGAGGCGCTCTGGGCCGAGGCAGCGGGGTTGCGCATCCGCGTCCCGCAAGAGATGTCTACCCGGGTCAGGAGCCAATCCGGCCAACGCCTCACCCTTGGCGTGCGGCCCGAAGCAGTGCGCATCGCGAATGGGGTCGACGACTACAGCTTTGCCACGGCGGTCGACGTGCTCGAGCCGCTCGGCAACGAGATCCTGCTCAACTTCCGCGCCGGCGGCGTGCCGATGGTGGCGCGCGTCGACCCGGGCGTGCGCGTCAAGGCTCACGACAACATCCGCCTCGCGCTCGACCCGGAGCGTCTGCACTTCTTCGACGCGAAGACCGAAACCGCGATCTGAGCTTCCGCTATCCGATCGCCGACGCCCACATGCACGTGTGGGACCCGCGCGCGCACTACTATCCGTGGCTGTGCGACGAGCGGCCGATCGCGTTCCGCTACGGCGACTACAGCAAGCTGCGGCGACGCTACCTGGTGGACGACTACCGCGCCGACACCGCCGGCTGGAGGGTCTCGCACGCCGTCTACATCGAGGCCGAATGGGATCCGCGCGATCCACTCGGCGAGATGGATTTCGTTTCCAGAATACGAAAAAACAGCGGATTCCCCACTGTGGCCATCGCCCAGGCCTGGCTCGACCGCGACGACTGCGCCGAGGTGCTCGAAGCGCACGCGCGAAATTCCTTCGTGCGCGGCGTGCGCCACAAGCCACGGCCCGGGATGATGGACGACACGGGTTGGCGCCGGGGTTATGCGCGCCTGGAGCGCCTCGGCCTGCACTTCGAGCTGCAGGCGCCGTTCTCCCAGCTCGCGGAAGCCGCACGCCTGGCGCGCGATTATCCGGACACCACCATCGTGCTCAACCACGCCGGGCTGCCGACCGCCGGCGGCGCGCGCGAATGGCGCACGGCGATGGCCGGGCTCGCCGCGTGCTCCAACGTGGCGGTGAAGATCTCCGGCATGGGCGCGCCGGTGCGCGAATTCGTGCTGGGGGTGCTGGAGCACTTCGGCATCGACAGGACGATGTTCGCGAGCAACTATCCGGTGGACAGCCTGCGGGCAAGCTTCGCCACCATCTACGCAGGGTTCGAGGAGATCACGCGCGGCTTGAGGGAAGCGGAACGCCGTGCGCTGTTCCACGACAACGCGCTGCGCATCTACAGGATGAGGTAGCCATGGAGCCAAAACCCTTCGCGCTCGGTTATGTCGGCGTCGGCCTGATGGGCCTGCCGATGGTGCAGCGCCTGACGAAGCTCGGCTGGCGCGTGCGTGCGTACGACCTCGTGCCTCAGCGGGTAGCCGAATCCGGCGCCCTCGCTTGTTCCTCTTCTTCGGAAACGGCGCACGGCGTCGACGTTGTTCTGCTCAACCTGCCGACGAACGAAGCCGTGCTCGATGCAGTTTTCGGTGAACGCGGGCTCGTCAAGAGCATGAGAGAACCGCAGTTGCTGGTCGACTTTTCTACGATCCCGGTCGAGGCCTGCCGGAGCCACGCCGCGCGGCTCCAGAAGGAGACCGGATGCCGCTGGGTCGATGCGCCGGTCTCGGGCGGCCCACCCGCCTCGGCCGCCGGCACCCTCACCGTCATGGCGGGCGGCGCAGAGGAAGACCTCGCCCGGCTCGCGCCGCTCATGCGCGACATCGCCGGCCGCTGCAGCCGCGTCGGGCCGGTCGGCGCCGGACTTGCGGCAAAAATGATCAACCAGCTCGTGGTCGGCGTCGGCCACGCCATGCTCGCCGAGGCGGTGGCGCTCTGCGAGAAGGCCGGCATCGACGCCGCGCGCATTCCCGACTGCCTCGCCGGGGGCTACGCCGACAGCAACCTCATGAAGGCCTACTGGCCGCGGATGGTGCAGCGGGACTTCGCTCCGCGGGGCTACGTCCGGCAGCTTCTGAAGGATCTCGAGATGGTGGCCAAATGGTCCGGCGGCCTCGACGCCGCCACGCCGATGCTCACGCAGGCGCTCATCCTCTACCGCGAGCTCGCCAAGCGCGGCCACGCCGAGCTCGACAGTTCCGCCATCCGCAAGCTCTACGACTAGCCGGCAGCGTATTGGCCCAAGGTCCCATAGATGGGGCCTTGGTGCGACAGATACGCTACCCCTTCACGGAGATTACATGGAAATGTCCAAGCGTTTCGCGGCTGAGTTCGTCGGAACCTTCTGGCTGGTCCTGGGCGGCTGCGGCAGCGCCGTGCTGGCGGCGGCATTCCCCGGCGTCGGAATCGGGCTGCTCGGCGTCGCGCTCGCGTTCGGCCTCACGGTCCTGACGATGGCCTTTGCGCTCGGTGCCATCTCGGGCGGTCATTTCAATCCCGCCGTGTCGGTCGGGCTGGCGGTGGCGGGCCGCTTCAAGACCTCGGATCTGGTTCCGTACGTCATCGCCCAGGTTCTCGGCGCCATCGTGGCCGCGGCGCTGCTCTATCTGATCGCGAGCGGCAAGGCGGGATTCGACCTCTCGTCGGGCCTCGCGTCCAACGGCTACGCCGATCATTCGCCCGGCAACTACTCCGCCATGTCGGCCTTTGTGACCGAGGTCGTCATGACGTTCATGTTCCTGTTCATCATTCTCGGCGTGACGGACAAGCGCGGCGGTGCAGCGGCGTTTGCGCCGATCGCGATCGGCCTTGCCCTGACGCTGATTCACCTCATCAGCATTCCTGTAACCAACACCTCGGTCAACCCGGCACGAAGCACGGGTCCGGCGCTGATCGTCGGCGGCTGGGCAATCGCCCAGCTGTGGATGTTCTGGGTGGCACCCATCCTCGGCGCGGTGCTCGCCGGCGTAACTTATCGCTGGCTCAGCAGCGAAGCGAGGTCGTCGGCGGCGACGTCGGCGCAGACTTCACGCTGAAGGACCCTTTGTGAATCGCTACTTCGCATTCGCATTAATCGTGTGCGCGGCCGGATTGCTGAACGCCTGTTCGCAGATGGAATCGGTGATGGGCGTGGCGAGCAGCACCGGCCTCACCAGCACCCTCGTCAATCGGCTCGGGGTCAGCGAGACTCAGGCGGCAGGCGGAGTCGGATCGATGCTTGCATTTGCCCAGCAACACCTCGCGGCCGGCGACTTCGACCTGGTCGCGAAGGCCATCCCCGGCTCGGAAAAATACCTCGGCATGGCGAAGCAGCTGCTCGGTGGAGCGCCGATCAGCGACAAGGCTGGCTTGCAGGGCGCCTTCTCCAAGCTCGGCATGAGCCCGAACATGGTCAGCCAGTTCTCGCCGATCGTCACGGACTACGTCAGCAAGGCGGGGGGCCAGCAGGCGGGGAATCTCCTCGCCGGCGTGCTGAAGTAGGCCGACCCTCTATTCGCCGAGCGCGCTAGCGCTCTCCGAGCGCTCCATTGACGCGCGGCAGTACCTCTTCGGCCATCAGCTCCATCGAGCGGCGCATCGCCGGCTGATCCACCCAGTCGTGGCCGACGTACAGGAGCGTGCCGAACGCGCCAATGTGCTCGCGAAAGGCGAGCAGCTTGTCGACCACCTCGTTTACCGTGCCCGAGATCAGCAAGTGCGAGACCAGGTACTCGTCGGTAATCGCCTCGTCCGGCACGGCGGGGTCGTGCTTGAGCAGCGCGTTGCCGCGGGTCCTTTGCGCCTTGCGCTGCAGGTTGCGGAAGTAGTAGGCGAACGGATTGCCAGCGTCGCGCGTCATGCGGCGCACGGTCGCCTCGTCGTCGCCGATGAAGATGCTCTTCGCCACGCGCCAGTCCTGCGGGCGCGCGGCGCGGCCCGCGCGAGCGCAGCCCTCGGCGTACTTCGGCCAGTGCGTCTTGATCACCCAGGGTTGCACGAAGTTGGCGGAGATCGGCGTCCAGCCGCGCACCGCCGCCGCGGTGATGCCATTCGAGGCCGGCAGGATGGAGGTGACCACGATCGGCGGATGTGGCCTCTGGAAGGGCTTCAGCATGCCGCCCATGCCGAGGTCCGGAGTCCAGGTGCGCTCGGTGCTCAGGCGCCAGCGCTTGCCTTGTA
>Ga0134128_10000695_pt1 | contig 45936 bp, 43 predicted proteins | sample KB31754_FD_96462 | JGI IMG/M metagenome (GOLD analysis project Ga0134128, IMG submission 96462) | Terrestrial soil microbial communities with excess Nitrogen fertilizer from Kellogg Biological Station, Michigan, USA - KB3-175-4 | ecosystem: Environmental > Terrestrial > Soil > Unclassified ...
AGCTGGAGCGCTCGGGCGGGCTGAACGCGAAGGAGATCGCGAGTGTGCGTGCCGCGTTGAGCGGCGCCGAGCAGGCGTCCGGGGCCGCGCGGAAGGATGCGCTGACGAAACTGGCCATGCAGGTGGAGAGCGATGCCAGCGGCTCGAAGGACGCGGCCAAGGTGCACGTGCTGGCGAGCGCCGTGAACGAGCTGGCCGGCGCGTAGCCTGGGCGGGGTCAAAGGGGTCAGGAATCAAAGGGGTCAGAGTCGATTGAAGCGCTGACGGGAATGGGCAATCACACTGATCGGGAATCGGCAATCGGGAATGGGGAATCGTGGGAATAGGAAATCGGCCTCCCCATTCCCCATTTCCACCATTCCCCATTCCCGATTGCCGATTCCCGTCAGCGCTGCAATCGACTCTGACCCCTTTGATTCCTGACCCCATTGATCCTCCGCCCATCCTGTCCGTGTCGCCGAATGATGGGTACATTGGCCCGATGCGCTCCCTGATTCTTCTGGCGCTTGCGCTCCTCGCCGCCCCCCGGGCATACGCTCAACGCACCGAGGGCGACTATGTCGAGCATGACTTCCGCTTCGCCAGTGGCGAGTCGCTCCCGGAACTGCGCATTCACTATGTGACGCTCGGCCATCCGCGCCGCGACTCCGACGGCGTCGTGCGGAATGCCGTGCTCATGCTGCATGGCACGACGGGCAGCGGCACCGGTCTCGTCCGGCCAATGTCACTGCTGTTTGCACCGGGCGCACCGCTCGACTCCTCCACGCATTACATCATTTTCCCCGACGGCATTGGCCACGGCCGGTCGAGCAAGCCGAGCGATGGACTCGGTATGCGCTTCCCGAAGTACACGTACGATGACATGGTGGACGCGCAGCGCCGACTCCTCGTGGACGGACTCGGCGTGAATCACCTGCGACTCGTCATGGGCACATCCATGGGGTGCATGCACGCATGGGTGTGGGGCGAGCGCTATGCCGGGTTCGCGGATGGCCTCGCACCTCTCGCCTGTGCGCCCACCGCGATCGCCGGCCGGAACCGCATGATGCGCGAATTGATCATCAACGACATCGAGAGCGATCCCGACTGGAAGAACGGAACCTATCACACGTCGCCGCTCCGCGGGTTGCGCGCCGCCATGGGCATCCTGTTCGTCATGACGTCGGCCCCGCTCGTGCAGCAGCGCCAGGCGCCCACGCGCGCGCAGGCCGACTCCGAGATTCTGGCCTACATCGACCACCACGCCCAGGCGCTCGACGCCAACGACGTGATCTACGCATTTGAAGCGTCGCGCGTCTACGACCCTTCCGGCCAGCTCGGGAAGATCACGGTGCCGGTGCTCGCCATCAATTCCGCGGATGATTTCGTGAACCCGCCGGAGCTGGGGCTCATGGAAAAGCTGATGCCGCAGGTGAAACACGGCCGCTACGTGCTTATTCCGACGAGCAGCCACACCTTCGGCCACGGCACGCACTCGCACCCGGAAGTCTGGGGCAGCTATCTGGCCGCGTTCCTCGACTCGCTGCCGTACACGGGTACTCGTCCCACGAGCCCTACGAGTCCCGCTCCTCACCGGGCGCATGGAACCGCGCGGCATACACAGCACGTGGCAGGTAGTTGAGCCCCACGCCGATCAGCTACACTCCGAACGCCACCCGCGTCGCCTTCCCCTCCTTGATCGCCGTCTTCCAAAGCGTCATCATCGGCCCATCATTCGCCCTTCCGGAGTTCATTCGTGCTTGCCCGTGCCCTCGCTCCCCTCGCGCTGCTGCTCCTCGTCCCACCGGCTCTCGTTGGGCCTGCGCACAACCACGCGCGCGACGACGCTGCGCCGCTCAGGCAGCCGGCTCCCACCCTCGCAGCCACCCCACCCATGGGGTGGAACAGCTGGAACCACTTCGCGTGCGACGTGAACGAACAGACCATCCGCGAGACCGCCGATGCCATGGTGTCGAGCGGGATGCGCGATGCGGGATATCGCTATGTCGTGATTGACGACTGCTGGCAGGTGTCGCGGGATGCTGCGGGCACTCTCGTCGCCGACCCACAGCGCTTCCCGCACGGCATCAAGGCACTCGCCGACTACGTGCATGCGAAGGGCCTCGAGTTCGGCATTTACACGGATGCCGGTACCAACACCTGTCAGGGACGTCCCGGTACGCTGGGGCACGAGGTGCAGGACGCGCGCACGTTCGCTGCCTGGGGCGTGGACTACGTCAAGGAGGATTGGTGTCATGCACGCGGTCTGGACGCCCCCACGCAGTACCGCAAGTTCCGCGATGCGCTCACGCGCACGGGCCGGCCGATCATTCTGAGTCTCTGCGAGTGGGGCTACAACCAGCCGTGGGATTGGGCGCCCAGGATCGGTCAACTCTGGCGCACGACGGATGACATAGAAGACAAGTGGGGCTCGATGCTCAGCAACCTCGATCAGTCGGCGCAGCACGCCACCGTCGCCGGCCCGGGTCACTGGAACGACCCGGACATGCTCGAAGTGGGCAATGGCGGCATGACCAGTGACGAATATCGCGCGCACTTCAGTTTGTGGGCCGTCATGGCGGCACCACTCATCGCCGGTAATGACCTGCGCGCCATGACCGACACCACGCGTGCCATCCTCACCAACCCTGAAGTGATCGCCGTGGATCAGGACGCACTCGGCGCGCAGGGATTTCTCGTCTCGGAAGGGCCGCCCGATCTTCAGGTGTGGGCCAAGCCGTTGCACGACGGCTCACGCGCCGTGGTGCTGTTCAATCGCTCGGATAGCTCCGCGAAGATCACCGCTTCGTTTCACCGCGCCGGGTTGTACGCCGATTCGGCCACGGTGCACGATCTCTGGTCGCACCGGGATCTCGGGACGTTCGGCGGATCGTTCGCGACCACTGTTGCGCCGCACGCTGTCGTCATGATCCGGGCGACGGCGGCGGGCACACGCCACTAGACCCGCGTCGTCAGACGGCCAGCCCTCCAGCCATGCGCGTGCGCCCGCTACGCCGTGAGGACCGCTCCGACGTGGAGCGCCTGCTCGTATCAACCGGCATGTTCTCGGCGGTGGAGATCGCGACCGCGCTCGAGCTGGTTGATGCCGCCATTACCAGCGCTGACGCCAGCGGCTACTTCGTCTTCGTGCTCGACCTCTCGAACGATCCCGCCAGGCGCGAGGTGCGCGGGTACGTGTGCTTCGGCCCGACGCCGCTCACCGACGGCACGTATGATCTCTACTGGATTGCCGTGGAACGCAGCGCGCAGGGCAATGGGTATGGTCGGACGCTGCTGGAATTCGTCGAGCACGCCGTGCGGGAGCGCGGCGGACGGCTGCTGCTCATCGAGACGTCGTCCCAGGACGCATACGGTGGCACCATTCGCTTCTACGAGCGCAACGGCTATCCGCTCATCGCGCGCATTCCGGACTTCTACAAGCCGCGGGACGACAAACTGGTCCTCGCGAAGAAACTCTGAACGTGGTATGATCGTCGTCGCCATGAGGCCACCCTCCCCACCCCCTTCCCCCCTTCAGGAGATCTTCCGTGCCACCCGTGATGCAAGTTTCTGCACTGATGCTGGCGCTTGCACTGGTACCACTCACACGTGTGGGCGCCCAGGGCGCGACGCCGCTCGCGCCCGGCATGTATGTTCGCTACCAGGTCGAGTCGCCACCCGCCGTCAAGGGCAGGGTGGTCTCGACAATGGACCAGGAGTTGGTATTTGAGAAGGACAAGAGCACAGCGACCGACTCGGTGAAGTTCCGCGACATTACGCGACTCGAGGTGTTCGAGGGCCGGCATACGCGGCTGGTGCATGGCGTGTTACTCGGCGGCCTTGCCGGCGCGGGGATCGGTCTGATCGTGGGTGGTGCGACGAACTCCAGAAAGGCACCAACCGGGACCGAGACCAACCCCGGCTCAGCCGGGTGTTCCGCCATCAATCCGAACTGCACGCAACCCGGTCCGACGTACGACACGCACAACGGCCAGGCCGACGCGTCGTTCAGGGGAGCCGTCATCGGCCTGCTGGGCGGCGCGGTCATCGGAGGCATCTGGGGCGGCACGCATCAGTTCGAGATCTGGCGCCGCATTCCGTACCACGAGTACCAGGTCTACCTGAGTGTCGCGCCCGCCGCCGCGAAAGGTGTCGTCATGCGCGTGAGCATGCGCCGGTAATCGCCCTGATGTCGCTCGACACGACAATCCGGATCCACACGACAACAGGCTGATCAGAACCCCGGTGGCGTTTCACCGGCGACATTCACCGCGCGCTCCAGTGCGAGTCCCGCGCGCGCGATCGTGCCTTCGTCGAACAGACGCCCAATGAACGTGACCCCGTGCGGCACGCGGCGCGGCGGCGAGAACTTTGGCAGCGGGTGCGCCGGATCGGGTGCCCAGTCGCTGCGCGCCTCCGAAACCTCCACGAAACCGGCACGCAGCGTGAGCGACGGATGCCCCGTGAAGTTGGTGATGGTGAGCATCTCGTCGCGCAGCGACGGTACCAGCAGCACATCAACTGTTGCAAAGATCCGCGCCATCTCCTGCGCGAACTTCCGCCGCAGACGATCCGTCTGCACGTAGTCCACCGCTGACAGGAAGCGCGCGCTGCGAAAGAGATTCGGCCACGCGTCCCGCACCTGCGGCTTGATCTCGTTCACGCGACCGCTCAGCGTCAGCTCCTCGAAGGCGGCCGCCGCTTCGGCGAAAAGAATCACGTTGAGCGAATCCACGGGCCAGTCCGGAAGCGTCACCGCCGTGGGAATCATGCCCAGCGTGCGCACCGTCTCCAGTGCGGCGCGATCCACATTCGTGGCAGGACTCTCCTTCATCCACGAGGGGAAGTAACCCACGCGGAGCCCCCGCACCGGTGCACCGGCATCGAAGTCGAGCATGCTGGGCACGCTCGCCACATCGCCCGCATCCGGCCCCGAGATGGCGTGCAGCACGAGCATCGTGTCCTCCACGCCGCGCGCCATGGGACCAAGTTTGTCGAGTGACCAGCAGAGCGTCATCGCGCCGGTACGCGGCACACGGCCATACGTGGGGCGCAGCCCCGTCACCCCGCAGCGCATGCTGGGACTGACGATGCTGCCCTCCGTCTCGCTGCCGATCGCAAATCCCACCAGCCCGGCCGCCGTCGCTGCGCCGGGGCCGGCGCTCGAGCCGGACGCACCTTCCTCCAGCAGCCAGGGATTCATGGTCTGCCCGCCGAACCAGATGTCATTGAGCGCGAGCGCGCCCATGCTCAACTTCGCCACGAGCACCGCACCCGCTTCATGCAGCCGCCGCACCACGACCGCGTCGGTATCGGGCACGCGGTGGCGATACGGCTCCGCGCCGTACGTGGTCGCGACACCAGCGGTGTCGAGGAGATCCTTGGATCCCCATGGAATTCCGTGCAACGGACCGCGATAGTGCCCCGCGGTGATCTCGGCGTCCGCCTGCCTTGCCTGGCCGAGCGCGAGATCCTTCGTGAGCGTGATGACGCAGCGCAACTTCGGATCGAATCGCTGGAGACGCTCGAGGTAGATGCCCGTGAGCCGTTCCGACGTCAGCCGGCGCGCCTGGATCCAGCGCGCCAGCCGCGACACGGGCGCGAACGCGATCTCCGCATCGCTGGAGGGAAGCGGACCCGGATCCGCGCTGCTCTGAACGAATCGATCGCGTTCGTCATGCGCGTGCATGCCCGGAAGCATCGGGTCCCAGTGCGTCGCCGGCGCGAGTGCCGGTTCCAGCGTGACCTTTCGCGGACCGGTGCGCCGCTCCAGATACGGCGCCATCGCCATTGGCCAGCTCGCTGCGGCCATCGCGCGTTCCGCCTCGCTCATTTCGACCTGCGCGAGTTTCTCCGCCTCGGCGAACGTGGCCGCCGAGACAGGTGGCCCGGCAGCGGGCGCGGTGCCGAACGTCGGCGGTGCGCCCGCCGGCGCACCCGCCGGGGCGCCACCAGGGGTACCAGTCGAGCCGGCTACCGGTTTTTCGCCCTGGTTTCGACACGCCGCCGCGACGCCGATCAGGCCAAGTGGTGCACGAATGAGAAATTGTCTGCGCGAATTCATATCGCTCGCTCCGTGTCGGCCGTTCGTCGCCAGAGATTGTACGAACCGGATGCGCGCGCGGATAGGTGTACGGGCATCGAAAATGGGCGGGAAGAACCGCACGATGACAGGCGCCGCTGACCGGTCTGCGGAGTGCTTCGGCTTTCGGTCCCAACCAAATTCCACGCCGACGTGTCGAATCCATTGACCGCGTGTCGCGACTGATCCTCGCCGCCACGACCAAAGCACACCAATCGCTCGCTGGAGCTCGCCGATGGACCGATTCTGGCTTGACCTGCGCCATGCGGTGCGCGCCCTGCGGCGCGCCCCGGCCTTCACGCTCGTTGCTGTAGTCACGCTTGCCCTCGGCATCGGTGCCAACAGCGCGATCTTCTCCGTGGTCAACGCGGTGCTGCTCGAGCCCCTCCCGTATCGCAGTCCCGGCCAGCTCGCGCTCATCTGGAGCCGGTGGACAAATTTCGACAAGACCTGGCTGTCGCCCGCCGAATATCTCGACTATCAGCAGCAGCATGAGCTCTTCAGCGACGTCGCCGCGTGGGGAGAGAACGGCGATGTCACGCTCACGGGCGAGGCCGGTCCGGAGAGCACAGGAGGGGTTGTCGCCACGGCGAACTTCCTGCACGTACTCGGGATGCACCCGGCGCTCGGCCGCACGTTCAGTGAAGCGGAGGACATCCCCAACGGACCACCGGTGGTGATGCTGGGCTACGATCTCTGGCAGCACCGCTTTGGAGGCGACGCAGGCATCGTTGGACGGAGCGTCGTCATCGACGGCACCAGTCAGCAGGTCGTGGGGGTACTACCGGCGACCTTCCGTTTCCCTCTCGAGTTCCAGAGTCTGTCGGCCGCCCAGATCGTCCAGCCCATGCAGCTCGACCGGAGTGCGCCGGAACGCGGCAGCCACGGCATCTACGGCATCGCCCGGCTTCAGCCCGGCGTGACCCCGGCCACCGTGACGACCGCACTCCGCGCCCTCACCCAGCGCTGGACGCGCGAAGGACTCTATCCGCCCGACATGCGCTTCACCGCATTCGCGGAGTCGCTGCAGCAGGAGGTGAGCGGCGGCGCTCGCGCTGCACTCCTGGTCCTCGCCGCCGCGGTAGGACTGCTGCTGCTCCTCACGTGTGTGAACGTCGCCAATCTGCTCCTCGCTCGCGCCGACGGGCGTTTGCGCGAGGTGGCGGTGCGCTCGGCGCTCGGAGCGAGCAGAGCGGATCTACTGCGACTGGCGATCACGGAGGGATTGCTGCTCGGACTCTCCGGCGGCGTGCTCGGGTTGGCGCTGGCGTGGGCCGGCGTGCGTGTGCTCATTGCACACGCGCCGACGTCGGTGCCGCGCCTGGCCGAGCTGACGGTGGATGGACGAGTGCTGCTTGTGACCGCTCTCCTGGCGATCGGCACGGGGCTCGCGTTCGGCATCGTACCGGCGCTGCGCGCCGCACGCGTGAACCTGTCCACCGCACTACGCGAGGGCGCGCGTGGCGCGAGCGGGGGCGTGGATCGTCGCCGCGGACGTACGCTGCTCATCGCGCTGGAAATGGCGTTCGCCGTACTGCTCGTGCTCGGAGCAGGCCTCACCGTGCGCTCCTTCCGCAACCTGCAGCGCATCCCGGCGGGTTTCGATCCTGGCCACGTCCTGTCGCTGCGCCTGGCGCTGCCCGCCACGCGCTACGATTCCGCGGCGCCGGTTGCCGCCTTCTACGAGGAGCTCGGCAACCGCGTGCGTGCGCTCCCCGGAGTGCAGGCCGCGGGATTCGTGCGGCAGCTGCCTCTCGCATCGCAGATCGGCGACGCGGGCATGCGCATTCAGGGCCGCCCCGTGCCGCTTGGCGAGCAGGGCCGCTCCGGCGACTGGCAGGTGGTGACGCCGGGATATTTCGAGGCTATGCATGAGCGCCTCGTGCGCGGGCGCTTCTTCACGGCGGCGGACGCAGCGGACGGCGCTCTCGTGGCCGCCATCAACGAAACCATGGCACGCGAATATTTCCCCGGAGAGGATCCCATCGGCCAGCGCATCGCCATCGGCGGCGACACCACGAAGTGGCGAACCATCATCGGCGTGATCGGTGATGTGCACCACAACTCCCTCCTCGCTCCGGTGAAGCGGAAGTGGTTCGTGCCGCTGGCGCAGTGGGGGATGCTCTTCGGTGCGCCGCGCCGGTCGATGACGCTGGTGGTGCGCTCGTCGGCGAACCCGCTCGCGCTGGTGAATCCAATCCGCCGCCTTGTGCACGACGCGGATCCGGATGTCCCGCTGACACACGTGCAGACGTTGAACGATGTCGTGGCGGCCGCCACGCGCGAGCAGCGCTTCACAATGTCGGTGATGGCGGGGTTCGCGGCTTTGGCGCTGCTGCTCGCTGCCGTCGGCACCTACGGCGTCGTCTCATACGCCGTGGGACAGCGCACGCGGGAGATCGGCATCCGTCTGGCGCTCGGCGCCAGCGTCCCGGCGGTGACCGGTATGGTCCTGCGGCAGGGCATGCTGCCCGCTGGCGCCGGGGTAGCGCTCGGGCTCGCCGCCGCGCTTCTATTGACCCGCTATCTGCGCACGCTGCTCTATCACGTGGCTCCAGTCGACCCGCTCACCTTCGCGGCAATGCCCGTACTCCTGCTGCTCGTCGCGGCGGCCGCCGTGATGATTCCCGCGCTGCGAGCCAGCCGCATCGATCCCCTGGAAGCGCTGCGAGCGGAATGACCGCGCGGTCAGCGTGCGTCGTGTACGGCGTGCTCCACGAGGCCGCTCGCATGTGCCGGAAACACGAGCGGCAATGTGAGCGTGAACGTCGTACCCACGCCGTACGTGCTCGACACCGTGACGTGACCACCCAGGTGATCCATGAAATTGCGCACGATGCTGAGACCCAGCCCGGTGCCGCCGACCTCGCGCGTCATGGATTGATCCACCTGGCGGAAGTCCTCCCAGATCACGTCGAGATCGCCGGGCTTGATGCCAATGCCCGTGTCGGCCACCGCGACGCGCAACGCGTCGTCATCGCGTTCCACCGTGACGGTAATGCCGCCCTGGCTGGTGAACTTGATGGCGTTCGAGAGCAAATTCAGCAGGATCTGCTTGAACTTCTGGCGATCGGTCCGGATCACCGAACAGCCGTCGCACATGGACACCGAGAAGGTGAGCCCGCGCTTCTTCACCAGCGGCTCGATCTGCTGATCCAGTTCGGCGATCACGCGGCGCAGGTCCACATCCTCGGACGTCACGGGCATCTTGCCGGCCTCGATCCTGGCGAGGTCGAGAATGTTGTTGATCAGCGCGAGCAGGTCCTGGGCGGCAGCGCCGATGCGCCGCATCGCGTCTTGCTGGCGGCTGTTCAGCGGTCCGTAGATCTCATCGCTTACCAGCGCCGAATGCCCCATGATGGCGTTGATCGGCGTACGCAGCTCATGTGACATGTTCGCCAGGAAGTCGGACTTGAGCTTGTTGGCCTTCTCCACTTCCTGGGATTGCCATTTGAGCTGTTCGTTCTGTGCTTCCAGGTCGCGCGTTGCCTCGCGCACGCGCGCTTCCAGCTCGGTTGAGAACGCCTTGAGCTCGCGGTAGAGCCGCTCGTTCTCCACCTGCTTGGTCAGATCATGGAGCACGGAGACGATGGCCACCGCCTCGCCGCGCTCGTTAGGGATCTTTCCGGACACCACTTCAATGGGCAGCTCGGTGTCGTCCTCCGGACGCACGAGCGTCATGCGCTCGTGCCGGGTGCGGTCTCCCGAGAGCGAGAACTCGGCAATGAAGGTCGAGAATCTCGTGTCGTTGCCGAGTACCGCGCGCTTGACGCGGTACTCGTACGCGCTGCTTCCCGTACCACCCACCTCGAAGAGTTGCTCCGCCTTCTCGTTCATGAGCAGGATCTTCGCCTGATCGTCCGTCACGAGAATCGGGTCGGCCACGTTGCCAAGTATCACGTTGAGACGATCGCGCTCCTTGGTGGCCTGGACGCGCGCCTGCCGCAGCTGGTGGACCTGGCGCTCGAGCTCTTCGGAGGCCAGGCGCAGGTCCGTCACGTCGCGCAGCACCGAGAGTACGGCGCCGCCCCGCTCATCGCCGTTGAGCGGATGCGCCAGCAGCTCGAACAGGAGATCGGTCCCTTCGCCCGGATCCACCAGATTCAGTTCGCGCGGCGCGGACCGCTCGCCCGGCGTCATGACCGCGCGCGCGAGTCCCGAGGTGAACAGCAGATTGTTCATCTCCAGCGCGCGCCGCCGCCCCGGCGAATCGGCATCGGATGCGGCGAGCAGATGCTCCGCGCGTGCATTCTGGACGAGAATGTTGTTCGCCGCATCCGTGATGACAACGGGATCCGGGAGCGCGTTCATCATGACCGTGAGCCGGCCCGACAGTTGCCTGAGCCGCTCCGCCTCGCTGCGCACGAGAGCCAGCTCGGAGAGCCGGCTGAGCACCGGCCCACAGAGCGATGCGAGCTGAATGAGCTGCGGTACGACGGCATCGTCCAGGTCGCTGGCGTCGAGCACGAAGATGCCGCCGGACGACTCACCGAAACGCGGGACGTTCGCCAGCGATTCGGCACCGCTCGCGTGCAGCAGCTCCGCGGCGTGCGAGGGTGACAGCAGCGCGGGTGCGCCGCGCTGATACGGCCGCGGCATCGGGAGCGCCAGCCAGTCCTCGATCGGTGACCGGTGCGCGAACGTCGCATCGCGCCGACGTGCCGACTGCAGCCCGAGGGTGGCAACCACCAGCGGATTCGACAGATCGCCCAGTGAAATCGGCGCGAATGACAGCAGGGGCGGGTCGAACCCTGAGTGCCCCACAACGACGAGACTGTCGATGGAGGATTGCACCTCGAGCAGGCAGCACCGCGTGACTCCTGCACTGCGTGCCAGCTCGGTGACGGCGAAAGTGGCCCCCGTCGCAAAGTCGGGCGCGTGCGTGAGCGTCGCGAGAAAGTCGAGTGGCTCCCGCGGCGCGAGGCCCGGTGTGCCGGCCATCACGCTCGAACCGGTCATGACATCAGCTGACGCGGCCCGGTGCGAGGAGCTGATCGAGTCGCGACCGCAACTCGATGTTCTCACGCTGCACGCGCTCCAACTCGGTCTCGGTGAGTGTGCCGGGGATCTCGCGCGGCCGCGATCCTGGCGCCGTCATGCCCACCGCCTCGGAGTACTTGAGATACGTGTCGATGGACGCCACCACGATGCGTGCCTCGACCGTCACGAGATCAATGCCCACCAGCGACACGCGGACCCACGCATCAATGACAATTCCCTTGTCCAGTACACGATCCAGGACGTCGATGAGGGAACTGCCACCGGGCGAACGCTCTATTGCCATGTCGTGCTCACTCCGTGAGAGGAGGTTCGGGACCAGCCTGCCCGGCGCGTGATCCAGTTGAAGGCGACGGGCCCGCCAGCGCGTCGAGCCGGCGTTCGAGACGGGCGAGCCGGCCCTCGAGGTCGTCGCCGTTCGTGAGGTACGGTGCCGTTGCGACCGCCGTCAGGCGCGGATCGTATCGCCACCAGTTCAATCCGATCTGCTCCGCCTTGTCGATGGAGCACACGAGCAGGCGAACCTGAATCGTCAGCAGCTCGACGTTCGCCAGGTTGATCTTGATGTCTCCCGCAATGACGAGGCCCTTGTCCAGCACCCGGTCGAGAATCTCAACGAGGCCGTGGCTGCGTGTGGAAACGGGGTGCTCGGACAATCCGCTGTACTCCGGTCAATGTACGCTACGCTCGTGTCGACGTCGCGCTGCGGTCATCGCGCTCCTCACCGCAGGCGCCCCAGCGGCCCCAGGTCGATGTTAAGATCGTCGTCGGTGAGATGAAAGACGGATTTCAGTTCGTCCATGCGCTCGTTCAGCCGCAGCAAGGCCAGTCCCAATCGTTCGACCTGCTCATCGGTGAGCGACCCGCTATCCATGCGACGCACTGCCTGATGCTCCAAGACATTCCTCAATAGTTCGACCACTGTCAAGACGAGGCGCGCCAACCCGCTGTCCACGTTCTCCGGCAGCGCGTTAATGCGCCCGGGCAAGGCCTGCGCGACCGCGCGCAGTTCTGCCGCGAACGCGTCAATGCTTCCCGCCGTCGCCTCCATGTGTGGCGCGTCCGCCTCAGCGCCGGCCCTGGCTTCCGGATCACTCATTCGCGGCAGTGCAGAATGTATACGGAGCCCATGGACCAGTCAGCATGAGGCGCAGTCCCCAACGTTCTTCCACCACCGCGTGTACGATGTCGCGGTGCCGCGCGATCAGCCCGCGGGGCACCAGATGCGCCGCCTCCAGCAGCGGCACCGCGGCATGTACGGAGAAGCCAGCGGTCTCTCGGACGACCCCGCGCGTCTGGCGCGCGATGTCCTCGTGCAATTGGCGGGCCCGGCGCTCCGTGTCCTGTTGAGCCAGCTGGCGCCCGCGCAGCCAGTCCAGATAGGCGCGTCCCGAGTCACGCGGCGCCTCGCTGCCCTGTCGCTCACCGGCCGCCGCATCCGCTTCGCTCAGCAGCACTCGCAGGGTGATCTCCACGCAGTCGCGCACGCGCTCGGTCGAGCGAATCAGCACGCCCGCGTGCTCGCGCATCCAGCGACGCAGATCGTCGTCGTCCGCCACCACCTGCCCCAGGCGCGCGGGAACGGGCGTTGCACGCGACATGGCTACGCGCACCACGGCGTCATGCGCCCGGGCGTTGGCCAGCGTGCCGGCGATGGACGTGCCCGGAACGGTGCTCACCCAGGCATCCAGTTCGCCGCACGACACCGCGCGCACGGGTGCGAGCTCCACCCCCACGGCCGTCGCCGCTGGCGGCTCATGTCCCGCCGGAATTACGCAATACAGATAGGTCGGCATCGGCTACCGGGCGCTCCAGCACAGCGTGCTGGAGTTCCGTCTGAATGGAGGTGATGAACAGATTCAGCCCGACGCGAATGAGGTCGATGTCGGCCACGGAGATCGTCACGTCGCCGCTGATGACGACGCCCTTGTCGAGCACGTGATTCAGCAGATCGCCGAGGACGAGGCGCTCATCGCCAGCCAGTTCGAACTCGCTGTCGCTCACGACGGCTCGCGCACAAAGTGGTACGGCGGCCAGGGACCGCTCAACGCGACGCGGAGTCCTTTGGGCTCCACTGTTCGGGCCAGTTCCGCCACGGCCGCTCGAAAGCCGGCGCCGCGATCCCGCTGCACGAGGAACGCCGCATCGAGAATCGCTGCACCTGTCTGTGATTCCCGCGTGCGCGCGGCGGGAAGCGCGTCACGCACTGCCGCATCCGCGTGCGCGGCCAGGGCAGCGAAGCTGTCGCTCGCGGCCTCGGCACTCAGGCGGCGGAGTTCCGCGCCGCGCTGTTCTTCCGCCTTGCGCTCGATCAGGTAGCGCTGGCCGGGGGTCGCCGCGGCTGCCTGACGCGCGAGTTCCGCCATGGCGGGACTCCATTCCTCGAGCGCGGCCGCCATGGCGTCGTCCAGGCGAAAGAGCCGCACCGACCACTCATCCGCATGGGCCACGCGCCGCAGCAAGGCATCGAGCGCCGCGCCACGCTCCCGCAGCATTCCGTGCAACGACTCGGCGCTCGCGTACAGCGTGAACATCGGGAACGGCACCACGGCATCCTGTTCACTGGCCCACGTGAGCACGGCGTCGTGCGCTTCGGCGCGCGGCCCGACCCACTCCACGTCGCCGACGCGCGCTTCAACCGCGGCCGGAGTGTATGCCGCGGATTCCACGTGCGACACCAGTGCCGCCGCGGGCAGATCCAGCGCCGGAGCTGCCTCGGGACCCGGCTCGAGCATCACGGGCGCGCCGTCCAGTCCGCGCGGTGCCGGCGCCATGGCCATGCCGGGGCGCACCACCCCGTACACGTAGTAGAGGGGGCCGCTCAGCCGTGCTCCTCCGTATCGCGCTGCACGCGCACCGGACCCCCGCTTACGCCCATGCCGAACTGCTCGCGCCAATAGCGGACTTCACGGAATCGCTGCATGAGCTCTGCTTCGCGGCGCACGTATTCCTCTCCGTCAATGTCTCCCTCCTCGAGCGCCAGTTGCAGCGCCATCAGTTCGTCCTTGATGGCGCTGTCATCCACCAGTTCGTCGCGTACGACACGCTCCACCGTCTCCAGCGACCACCGCACACCGGCGACCGGAGCGGAGACGGGAAATGTAAGCAGCTTCGAGAGCAGCCCCATGATGGATCAGTCCGCGCGCTCGAGCTTGAGTTTGATGTTCACGAAGTTGTACGGCGGCCACGGGCCGGTGTACTTGAAGGTCAGCAACTCTTCATAGCGGTGACTCAGCGCCTTGACCTTCTCATCGAACGCTTCACTCTCGGCGCGTTCGACCAGAAACGCCGCGTTCATGATCATGCGATCGCCAATCGGCTTGTTGCTGCGGCTCGCGACGGCGACCGGCCGCAGCGACGCGTGGACGTCCGCCACGAACGCGCTCCCCAGTTCCTCGAGTGCCGCCTCCACGAGCCGGCCCAGCTGGATGCGCGCAAAGTACGTGGAGTTCTGGGCGTTCCGCTCGATCTCATCCTTGAGGCGGCGAATCTCCTCGTTGCTGCGCTCCAGCGTGGCGATGACACGCTCCCGATCCCAGAGTACCTTGAGGCCGAACTCGATCTTGTCGCGCATCTTGTCGAGCACATCGCTGAACGCTTCGTAGGTGGAGCGCAGCAGCTCCGACACATCGTCACCCGAGCGGAATACGGTGCCGAACGACATCGGTATCACCGTGTGCTCGCGCATCACCGTCTCGTTCACGAACTCATGCGCCAGTACGTTCTCGCGCGTCGGATCGTAGATCACGATGGGTGTATCGCTCACCACGGCCGCGAGATCCTCGTGGTGCACCGTGTACACGCGATTCGCTTCGCCGCCAATTCCAATCGCGCCGAATTCGCACGGTCGTGCGCTGCGTACGATGCAGTAGACGTACTTGCCGCCATCAGTCGCCGCCATCGATGTCCCCACGCTACGATCTCCTGCCATTGGCTCGTCCACGACTCGGCCCTCCGTTGGGCACATCGCACCGTCCTCACGGCCCGACGTCGGACGGCGCGTTTCCCTTCAAGCGTGCGACGCGTCGCGGCTGTCGTCAAGGTCCGTTGAACTCCGTGTCGACAGAGTACCCGGAGGGCGTGCTCCCACAGACTCTGGCCCGCACGGCGTACTCCCACCGAAACGCGAGGCGAGCCGCCTCGCGACCTCTCGGCGGAGCCGTGCGCTGGCGCAATCCGAATGCGGTCGGCATTATGGGCGATTCCAATTCGCGCCGCCCCGCCGGACGGCGCTCTCCGGTCACCGCGACGAGGCTACCTGCATGCGATCCACACGCCGCACCACTGCGCGCTCACTCCGCATCGCGCTTGTCGTTGCCCTCGGTGTTGTCGCCGCCTGTACGGACAGTACCAGCCCGTCCGCGCCGCAGCCCGGCGGGCCGGACCTTGCCCGTGACGGGCAGCAGGGGCCCGACTTTCATGCCGCCCTGGCCGCGCGCAGCAAGCACGAGCGCGAGATCATGGCGCGCACCGGCGTGGAAGGCATTGGCGTAGGGCTTTCGGATAATGGCGCACCGGCCGTCGTCATCATGACGGCGAACGGCGCCATTGGCGGTTTGCCAACGAAACTGGATGGCGTTCCCGTGAAACTCCTGCCGACCGGACCCTTCCTGGCCGTGCTTCCCCGCAAGGGGAAGCCCGGTGGTGGTGGTAGTGGCGGCGGTGGCGGCAGCGTGGACCCCTCCGGCACCTTTCCCCGCCCCGTTCCGCTTGGCGTCTCCATCGGCAACGAAAACGAGTGTGCGGCCGGTACGTTGGGTGCACGGGTCACGAAAGGCGGAAGCGTGTATATCCTGAGCAACAATCACGTCCTGGCGCGTCAGAACGCCGGAAGCCAGGGAGAGCACATCCTGCAGCCGGGCCGCTATGACACCAGTCCGCAATGCAGCATTCCAGCCGGCAGCTCGATCGGCACGCTCTTCCAGTTCGTGACGATTCAGTTTGGCGGCGGCACCAATACCGTGGACGCGGCGCTGGCCAGCACCACAACCAGCCTCGTTGGCAACGCCACCTTCTCCGGCGGCTACGGCCAGCCGAATCACACGACGAAGGCTGCTACCGTGAGAATGGCGGTGCAGAAGTGCGGTCGCACCACCGGCTGCACGCACGGCAGTGTCAGCGCCATCAACGCAACGGTGACCGTGCAGTACGACATCGGCGTGGCGACGTTCGTGAATCAGGTGGTCGTGGGTGGCCAGCACGGCGCATTCAGCAAGGCAGGCGATTCCGGTTCGCTCATCGTGACCGATGACGCCAATGCCAATCCGGTGGCCCTGCTCTTCGCCGGTGGCCAGACCACGACGATCGGCAATCCGATCGACGCCGTGCTGCAGGCGCTCGGCGTGACGATTGACGGGAAGTGATCCTGCGCCATGCCCTTGCCGTGATACTTCTGGCGACGTGTGCCGCCTGCCGAGCTTCAGGGCCGGCGGGCGGCAACGCCCCGAAACACGAAATGCCTTCGATCAGCGACGTGCTGAAGCGCCACACCGATTCCCTCATGGCCATTCCCGGCGTGGTCGGCGTGGGACAGGGTGAGCAGCACGGACACCCGACGGTCTACGTGATGGTGGCGCAGCTCACCGACAGTTTGCGTCACGCCCTGCCCGATTCGCTCGAGGGCTACGCCGTTCAGATCGTGACAAGCGGCACGATCCACGCGCAGCCCGAATGAAACAGCACGCGCAGCGTCTGCCGACGAGTCCGTTCACTCCGGGTCCAACACCGGGAGAGGACTGACCTCGATTCCCTTCGACTGGTCGATTTGACTACCGCGGTGCCCGTCCGTCAGGCTCGCGCTGCAGCACTTCGCGCTCGGCGCGAAACCAATCGTCCAGCTCATTCCCCTGCTGGGCCCCGCGCATCAGGTAGAGCTCATACGCGCGGCGGCGCACCACGTCGTCGCTTACAACGCGGCGCGCTTCGGCTTGAATTTCCGGCACGTCATCGATTCGTGCAGCGAGCGACACCTCCTGCTCCGCCACACGGCGACCTGGCTGCTCCACGACCTCACTCCGCTTGGTGGCACGCGGCCGCCGTCCTCTGGGTTCCGCCATCTCGATCTCCTTCTGCAATGATTCCACCGCGCGGTGGCAAGCCGGCATCTGAACCCGGCTCCCGCGCATCTCGTGACTGTAGAATATCACTGCTACCATCGAGCTGGAACCGCTGCGAATTGCGTGCCCGCAACCTGGAACATCGTTCAGCGCCAAAGCGGCAATCGTCGCCGCTCCGGCGCTGATGTGTCGCGCCCGAATTCCGTTCCGGTCTCTACCGCGGATTCACATAGGTGATGGCAAATGGCCCCTCACCGTGCACCTGCACGATGGTGGCACCGCGCGCGATCACGTAATGGTGCTCCCCGGCCACTGCGGTAAGAAATCCACCGGCGTGCAGCAGGTTCGTCTCCTTCTCGTTGATGACGTCGCCGTGGCCGAGGAGCAGATTGCCACTGATGACGGTGGCCATTTCGTCAGTCGGATGAAAGTGCGGTGGTATGGTGTAGCCCGGCGGCATCTTGAGGCGCAGCGTGTAGACGCCGGTTCCAAAGGGATTGCCCTGCAATACGGCAATCTGGGCTCCAGGCGGAAGAACCGATGGGACCGGACCCCACTGCATGCCCGACACGGAATGTCCCGAAATCAGATCCGCCGTGAGTGCGGTGGGCTGCTCGGCGGTGTTCGCATTCGAGCAACCGGTGCTCGCGCCGAAGACGATGATTGCCGGGATCAGGAGCAGCGCTCTCATGCTCACCTCCTCCGAGGGTTGACGTCAGAGCCGGTCCACCGGCCGCGCAGCCGTGCGGATCACCCTGACATTTCCCTTGAGCCGAAAAGGTGACGCAAGCGGCTCATCCTGCCGGCGGCAGCACCGCGGCGGAAGCAGGCGCCGAGCGATCAGCCTGATCGGCGCCGAACGTCACGCCATGCCGTTCCCAACCCAGCCCCGCCGCGAGCATGCCGCCAGCACACACAATGAACGCGATGAGAGCCATGGACGTCGCATAACTCGTATGCGCCGCGAGCAATGCCTCGAGAAACGCAATGGAGCTCGCGATCAACACACCGCACTGATAGGCGAATCCCGGGAGAAAGCCACGCACCGAATCCGGCGAAAGCTCCGTGATGTGCGCGGGAATGACGCCCCAGGCCCCCTGCACCATGAACTGCATGAGAAATGCGCCAGCCACGAGCAGAGTGACCGATGGCGCGAATGCCCAGAGCGGAATGCTCAACACCGCCAGCCCCAGCGCGGCGACGATCGCCTTGCGCCGGCCGATACGATCTGAGAAGTGGCCGATGAGCACGCCGCCCACGATCGCCCCGATCATTGAAAACGCTGTCAGCGCCGATCGCTGGTGCGGCGTGAAGCCCCAGCCGCGTTCGAGAAACGTGGGATAGAGATCCTGTGTGCCGTGCGAGACAAAGTTCATCATGGCCATGAGCACGGTCAGGTAGAGAAAGAGGCGCCAGTGCGAGAGAATGCCGCGGCCCAGTTCTCCCCAGCTTGTGTGCCTGGTGCGCTCCCACACTTCGGATTCCTTCACCTTGAGCCGCACATAGATCGCCAGCAGCGCCGGCAAGCCGCCAATGAAGAACAGCGGACGCCATCCCCACCGCGGAAAGACGAAGAAGTAGCACACCGCTGCCAGCAGATATCCCGCTGCGTAGCCCTCCTGCAGCAGGCCGGAGAGGAGCCCGCGCCGCGCCGTCGGCGCTTTCTCCATGGCAAGCGACGCGCCGACGCCCCACTCGCCTCCCATCCCGATGCCGTACAGCGCGCGCAGCACCAGAAAGGTGGTGAAATTCGGCGCGAGCCCCGTCAGCACCTCGATCACGGAGAAAAAGACGAGATCAATGATGAGCGGCAGGCGCCGTCCATACCGGTCAGCCAGCAGCCCGAAGATGAAGGCGCCGACGGGCCGGAATGCCAGCGTCAGCGTGAGCGACAGCGTCATCGCCTCGTCGGACCGTCCAAACTCGGCGCCAATGGACGTCAGCGTGAGGACAACGAGAAAGAAGTCGAATGCATCAAGGGTCCAGCCGAGAAATCCTGCGGTGACAGCGGCGCGATGGTCACTCATGGGCGTCGGGTCAGAATGGGAAGTGGCATGGCGGGCATAGGGGCAGCCCCTGATGATACACCCCCGGTCGCGTCGTGCTTGACCGTGAGCCACCAAGGGTCTAGAATCGCCGCATGACGGACGCTGTAGTGCGCATTCCGGACGCCGATCCGCACTCTGGATCGCCGGTGGCCATTCCACGACCAGATTTCGAGGTCGTGCCGAGGGCGGGCATTCCGATCGCCGCTTCCATCTTTGCGGCGCTCGTCGTTGCCATCATCGCCAACAAGCTCTGGCCGCTCGTATTTCTCCATGTTGTCTTTGGCGCGGCGTGGACGATCCTCGATCTGTTTCTTGGTTTCGTCCTCGGTCCCATCATGCGCCGGCTCTCCGTGCCCGCGCGCATCGAGCTCACGACCAGACTCATGCCGCGTCTGCTGCTGATCATGCCCACGGTCGTCACCGTGACGCTGGCCGCCGGCTGGCAACTGGGAACGCTCATGGGCACCGTCAACAGCTCGTACTTCCTGCACGACTGGGTCGTCGCCAGCTACATCGTCGTCGGCTGCCTGGCTCTCATCGCGCTCGGACTGATAGCGCCGGCGAACGTTGCCGTACTGATGGAGCTGAAGAAGCCACGCCCGAATCCGGCCGTCATTCAAACACTCATGAAACGCTTCATGTTCAGTGCGGGATTTACCGGCGCGCTGCAGGTCGCGATCCTCGTCATCATGACACGGATCCGGTCCGGATGAGCGAGCGCGCGCTGCCGCCCGTCACGCAACTCGGCATTACGTCGCTGGCGCTGATCGTGGCCGGAGGCATCTATCTGGCGGCATACCTGCCCCGACAGGTGCCGCTTCTCCCGGCGGAGATGCTGCTCGCCGCATCCGTGCTCCTGCTCGCGGTGAATCTGCTCGCGCTCAGTCGCGTGAAGACATTCGCCTGGACCTGCTTCTTCGAGGTAGCGAAATGGGCGTTGCTGGCGTACGTGGTGCTCGCCGGCCTCATTGAATTCGCGCTGGTCCGCGATGGGCTGAGTGGCGGGACTCTCGTCATCCTGACGCTTTCGATCGCCGTCTACGCGGTACACGTCCCCATTCTCATTGCGTTCACCGTAGCCCGTTACCAGTGAGGAACTGATGTCGACCGCTGCGTCCGCCGCCGCGCCAGACACCATCGTGCTGATTCATGGTCTCTGGATGACCGCGCTGAGCTGGGAGCATTGGGTGGATCGCTACACGAGTCGCGGATTCCGCGTGATCGCGCGAAGCTGGCCGGGCATGGAGGGCGACATCGAGCAGCTTCGCCGCGACCCCACGCCAGTCGCCGGGTTGGGATTGTCCGAGATTGTCGAGCATTACGAACAGATCGTCCGTGACCTGGACCGGCCACCCATCATTATGGGGCATTCCTTCGGCGGACTCATTACCCAGATCCTGCTCGACCGCGGACTGGGTGCCGCCGGCGTGGCCATCGACTCCGCGCCGGTCAAGGGCATTTTCATTCTGCCGTTCTCCACGCTCCGTGTTGCCTATCCCGCCCTGAGCAATCCCGCCAACATCCATCGCGCCGTGCCCCTCACGCCGGAGCAGTTCCACTACGCCTTCACGAACACGCTCACCGAGGAAGAGTCGCTGGCCGTGTACGAGCGATATGCCGTTCCTGGCCCCGATCACGTCCTCTGGCAAGCCAGTCTGGCCAACTTCAACCCGCACGCCGCCACTACGGTCAACTTCCACAATGACACCCGCGCACCGTTGCTGCTGATCGCTGGTGGCGAAGACCATATCGCCCCGGCTTCGGTGACCAGAGCGAACTTCAACCTGTTCAAACACTCCAAGGCGGTCACCGCCTACACCGAGTTTCCGGGGCGTTCGCACTACACGCTGGGCCAGGCCGGATGGGAGGAAGTTGCTGACTGTGCTCTGAACTGGTCCATCGAGAACTCGGCGTCTCTGGCGCAAGTCCTCTGATAACTTGGATTTAGCTGTCAGGCTGTGCATGAGGATACGGCCATAACCCTCATTGACGACAATATTTACTATTAAACATTGACAAATTGAAGCACCCCACTGTATAGTCGCGGCACGACTTCGGTTCGCCGCCCAGGACCCTGACGGGCCAGCCGCCGACCGGAATCACGGGACGTCATGCTGACGGACCGTCCGACATCCGCTGACGACGAGGTGGGATATGCTGGACCGTCATGAATTCGTGCGGCGTGTAGCTCAGTTCGCTGCAGCGCGCACCTTGGGCTTGCGCCGTGGCACCGTCGCGCTGATCTGCGTTGCGCTCGCCAGCTCCGGCATCCTCGCCCTCGCATCATGTGACAATTCCGGTTCCACCGGCCCGATCAATTTTTCCGAGGGCCGTCAGACTTTCCGCTTCGACACGTTCGGCGACGAGAAGTTCTGGACCGACACGCTCCACATGAATGAGGTCGTCGAAGGGGTGGATCCGGTCACGGCGCTGTCCGTCGGACTCAAGGTGGATGCGGACACGCTGCCGCCCACGGTGCTCGCGGCCATCCAGGCCGGAACGGTTGATCTGCACGACCCAGCCACCACGGTCGCGCTCCTCAAACTCGGTGCGGTGGTTGGCGTGGTCGCCACGGTCGACGAAAACAACCACGTCACCCGGTTCGGTGTCACATGCGCGCTCTGTCACTCTACGGTCGACGATCGCATCGCGCCGGGCATCGGATCTCGCCTCGATGGCCGGCCGAATCGCGACCTCAACCCCGGCGCCATCATCGCGCTCTCCCCCGCGCTCACCGCGGCCCAGAAGGCGGTGTACAACTCATGGGGCGCCGGTCGCTACGATCCGAGATACAACTTTGACGGGATCAACGCCCCGGTGGTCATCTCGCCGGCCTATGGTCTCGCCGGCATTCACAGCATCACCTTCACGGGCGACGGCGACGACATCGAGTACTGGAACCGCTACGTGGCGGTCACGCAGATGCACGGCCAGGGTGACTTCTCGGACCCGAGACTCGGGATCGACATTCACCAGTCGCCTGATCTCGTCGCCCCCAGGCTCGCGGCGCTGCAGGCGTACCAGCTCGCCATTCAGGCCCCCCGACCACTGGCGGGCAGTTTCGATCCCGCTGCGGCCGCGCGCGGCAAGGTGGTGTTCAACGGCGCCGGAACGTGCGCGACGTGTCACACCGGCACGCTCTTCACCGATGCAAACGTTCGACTGCACGCGCCATCGGAAGTGGTCACGGAGCCCGGATATGCCGCGCGAAGCGCCACGAAGATGTATCGCACCTCGCCGCTCGCCGGGGTCTGGCAGCATCCACCATACTTCCACGATGGCAGCGCTGCCACGCTCGACGCCGTGGTGGCCCGCTACAACACGGTGAAGAACCTGCACCTCACCCAGCAGCAGATGGCGGATCTGGTGCAGTATCTGAAGTCGCTGTAGCGGGAGCGGAGCACGCTGATCACATGGCGAGGGCGCACCTATGGGAGCAGCCGGAATGCATTCGTGTGGCGTGGCCGGACCAGAGAAAAGTGCCGGCGATCCGTCGTGAGCACGTCGAGGACTTCGAGTCGCTCGGCCGCAGCCATGATGCACGCGTCCACCAGGCCGAGACGCGCATCGACATAGATGCTCATGAGATCGGCCGCGCGCCCGATGTCCTCCGGCTCGAGCGGCTCGAGCACGAACTCCCCTGCGCCAACCGCACGGGCGAACGCCGTCTCCGCGGCGGCTCCAATGCGACTGCCCAGCAGATACGCCACCTCCGGGAGCACAACGACCGGAACGAGGATATCCTCCGTGCAACGCTCCCACCACGCCTTCACCCGCGCGTGCCAGGCGTCGTCACGATCCATGAGGGCATAGAGCGCACCCGTGTCCGCGAGAACGGTCAGCGGTGCGGCTCCTGCCAGAGCAGCTCATCCACGCGCTCGGACGTGTCCGCGTGACCGCTGGCGAAGCGCCCCGCAACGCCCGGCAGGCGCGATGCGGGACGCTCGGCGGACGCGACATAGACCGCGAGCGCCTCGCGTACCACGGCCGCGAAGCTTTTCCCCTCGCGCCGCGCCAACTGGCGAGCGCGGCGGAGGAGAAGCTTGTCGAGAAAAACTGTCGTACGCTCCATGACATACATATTACTATGATTGTATGTCATGCGCAAGGATTCACACGCGCGGCTACGGTGTGGTGCTCTCCACCTTGCCGTTCGCGTCCAGGAAGCTCACCTCTCCCAGTCCCAGCCCGCGGATGCCCGCCTCGATCCTGGCGCGATCGCCCACGACGACCCATACCTCGTGATCGGGTTTCACGAAATCGGACACGGCCTTGCCGATGTCCGACGCCGAGAGCGCACGAATGTGTGAGGCGTAGATCTGGTAGTAGTCGTCAGGCAGCCCGTACGTCGCCATTTCCTGCAACGCGCCGGACACGGCGCTTCCGGTTTCCCATCGCCCGGCAAGCGTGAGCGTCTCGCGGTCCTTCGCGCCCTGCACTTCCGAATCGCTGAGCGGTCGGGTGGACGCCACCTCGTGCAGCTCCTTCACCAGCTCCGCCAGTGACTCCTTTGTCTTGTCCGTCTGCACCGGCGCATAGATGATCCACGGGCGCTGTCCCCGCGCGTCCTGCGCGAAGCTGAAGACTCCATAGGACCAGTGCTTGTCCTCACGCAGATTCATGTTGATGCGCGAGCTGAACGACCCGCCGAACGCATCATTGAAGGTCTGGAACGCCAGCTCGTCGGGGTTGTTCGTCGGCGCCACGAGCGACCCCGCGAAAATGATGGACTGCTCGGCGCCTGGCCGGTCGAGGATGTAGACCTCCGACCGTGACGGACCCGGCACGGTCGCGATATTCATCGCGGGAGTGTCACCCGGCTTCCATCCGTTGAAGGCGCGTTCGAGCTTCGGCGCGAGCTCCTGCATGGTGATGTCGCCCACCACGACGAGCGTGGCGTGATTCGGCTTGAACCAGGTCTGCACGAACTGCGTGAGATCATCGCGTGTCATGGCGCGGACGGATTCCTCGGTGCCGCTCCCCGTGAGTGGCTGCGAGTACGCGTGCCCCGGTCCATAGAGCAGTGCGGGCATGACGCGCAGCGCCAGAGATGTGGGCTGCACCTTCTCCTGCTGAATCCGGGCAAGTGTCGCCTGTTTCACCCGCGCGAAATCGGACGCCGGAAACGATGGGTGCAGAATGACGTCAGCGTATATGCCGAGGGCCGGGTCGAGCTTGTCCTTGAGGACGGAGAGGGAGACAGTGGCCACGTCCAGTCCCGCCCCGGCGCGGAGGCTCGCGCCGAGCGATGCGAGCGCGTCGCCGATCTGCAGCGCGGACCGGGTGGTGGTGCCCTGATCGAGCATCCGCATCGTCATGGATGAGATACCCGGCGCTCCGGCCCTGTCCGCCGCGAAGCCGGCGTCGAGCAGCAGGGACATCCCCACCATGGGAATGGCCGTCCGGTGCGACAGCACCACCTTGAGTCCATTCGACAGCGTGCGGCGTTCTACGGCGGGGAGCGGCGCATCGGGCGGCGTACCCAGCGGCGGCATGACCTTGCGGTCCACGCTGCTCGCCACGGTCGTGTAGGCCGGGAAGGGGTGTACCTCGAGCACATAGACGCCGTCGCCCAACCAGTGCTTCGCGGCATTCCGAATGTCGGCGGCCGTGGCGCGTTGCACGCGTTGGAGCTGCACCTTGTACGCCGCCGGATCATCCAGGAAGGTCTGACCGCGCGCGAGAATGTCGGATGTCCCGCCAAAACCGCCCACGCGCTCCATGCCGCGCACGAAGTTGGCGCGGTACTCCGTTTTCACGCGCTCGAGCTCCGCCGCGGTCGGACCACTCGCGATGAACTTCGCCACTTCCTCATCGAGCGCTTTCTCCATCGTGTTCAAGTCGCCCGTGGGCTGCGCCGTGGCGATGAGCACGAACTGGCCGGCGATCTCGCGCGCGTCGAGATAGCCGGCCACGCTCGTCGCCGTGCGGTCCTGGTAGACCAGTCGCTTGTAGAGGCGCGACGCGCGCCCGCCGGCAAGGATGTCGGACGCGAGATCCAGGTACGTGGCGTCGGGCGAACCGTACTGCGGGACGTTCCAGATCTTGTAGATACGGGCCTGCGGCACGCGGTCCTGCATGACCTGACGGTGCGTGCCGGTCATCTTCGCGATCCACGCACCCTGTTTGACGATGGGCGGACCGGAGGGAATGTCACCGAAGTACTTCTCGACCTTCTCCCGTGCCACCTCGGGTGTGATGTCGCCGGCAATCGAGAGGGTGACGTTCGCCGGGCCATAATACGTCTGAAACCACTCCTTCACGTCGGCCAGCGACGCGGCGTTCAAATCGGTCATCGAGCCGATGACCGAGTGCGAATACGGATGACCGGCGGGATAGGTGTTCTCGGTGATGGCCAGCTCGGTCTTGCCATACGGCTGGTTCTCATCCTGCCGTTTCTCGTTCTGCACCACGCCGCGCTGCAGGTCGAGGCGTTGCTGATCGATGGCGCCCACGAGGTGCCCCATGCGATCCGACTCGAGCCAGAGCGTGCGGTCGAGCGCCGTGGTCGGCACGGTTTCGAAGTAGTTCGTGCGGTCCTCGTTGGTCGTCCCGTTCAGGTCCGTTGCACCAAGGGCTTCCGCGGTCGGGATGTAGCGGTCGTTGTGGTTCTCGCTCCCGGCGAACATGAGATGCTCGAACAGGTGAGCGAAGCCGGTCTTTCCGGGCGTCTCGTTCTTGGAGCCCACGTGGTACCAGAGATTCACCGCCACCACCGGCGCCTTGTGGTCCTCGTGCACGAGCACCGTGAGTCCGTTTTCCAGTACGAACTTCGTGAAGGGGATGTCGGGAATCGGGGAGTCGCTGGCGCGCTGGGCTGACGTCGCGGGCGCGGCGGGCTTTGTGATGCCCTGTGCCACGCTCGTCGTCGCGCACGCCAGACCGACCGCAGCGACCGTGATGGCCGTACGACGAAAGGACATGATGACATCCTCTGAAGGGGAACTGTGACAGGCGTCCGCGTGACGCTCGTGACGGCGCGGTACCGTTCTTCCGGGACAAGACTGTCGCGGCGCGCGCGGCAAAAGCAAGAGGCCGAGGCGTTGCGCGACGCGCCGGTTCCTCTATCATTGGGGCCCATCGACGCCATGCCAACCGTGGGAGGAAGTATGCGCACACTGCTCTGGAGTGTCCCGCTGATGGTCCTGACTTGCGCTCCCCTGCAGGCGCAAGGCCTCATCGGCACGCTGTCGCAACTCTTCATTTTCACGCCCGGACAGGAGCCCCTCTTTCTGGGTGGCACGGCAGATCCGAACAACCCCGATGCGATCCGGCTGCATGGCAATCACTTCGTACCGTCGGCGAACGGCGCGAACGGGACGATCATTGACTTTCTGACCAATTCCGTGAGCAACAATGTGGCGAACATCCCCGTGAGTGCCGCGAGCGGCGGGGCCACCTTCCGCTTCGAAGGGGGTACGCCGGTACGGACCTCCGTGTCCGCGGGTCCCATTTTCGCGGAGCGCGCACAGACGCTCGGGCGCGGACGCCTGTTCGCCGGCGTCAGCCATACCAGCATGCATTTCTCCACGCTGCGCGGCGCGGACCTGAGCGATCTGCATCTCGTGTTCACCCACGAAAACGTGAACTTCCCGGGGTGTGATTCCATATCGCATGGTGACTGCTCGCTCATGGGCGTGCCGACGCTCGAGAACGAGACGATCGACTTCAATCTGATGCTCGATGTGACGACGAGTGTCACGTCGTTCCAGTTCACGTACGGACTCACGGACCACATTGACTTCGGTGTCGTCCTGCCCCTCGTCAAGACGACGCTCATCGGTCACAGCTTTGCGCAAATCGTCCCGTTCGGAGGGCCACCGGCGGTGCACTACTTCGCCGGTACGCAGACGAATCCGGTGTTGCAGGCAACACGTGACGTGAGCGGATCGGCGACGGGCGTGGGCGACGTGTCCGCCCGCATCAAGATCGACGTGCACGACGCCGATCCGTTGTCCGTGGCGCTCTACGCGGAGGGGCGCTTCCCCACGGGCAGCGAGGACGATCTGCTTGGTGCTGGCGCGTTCGCCGCGCGCGGCCTCGCGGTGCTCTCCGCGCGGTTCGGCGCGTTCTCGCCGCACGTCAACCTCGGCTATCTGTATCAGCGGCGCACGCTGGAGAACGACATGGTGCTGGCGACCGCGGGTTTCGACCATCTCCTGGCGCCATGGGCGACGCTCAGCGTGGACCTCGTGTCGGAATTGCAGGTTGGCACGAGCCATCTCACCGTACCCGGTGATGTGGTGATCGAATCGCCGTATCGGCGCATCATCCACCCCGCCGACATTCCCGACATCCGCGACGACATTGTGAACGGCAGCGTAGGGGTGAAGCTCCTCACGAAGGAGGGAGTCACCGTCGTGGCGAACGGCGGCTGGCCCCTCAATCGCGGTGGCCTGCGACCGAACCTCATCTGGACACTGGGGCTGGAATACAACTTCTGACACGCGTCACCGGAATCGTGCGAGGCCGCCTACGTCAGCGGATCGTGACCATCTTCCAGAGGCCCGCACTCCGCCGCATGGTCGCTTGAAACGTGACCGCCTGACGCACGCTGCGGCGTGTGCTCATGTTGTCGTATACGTACTCCCCGGTGAGCTGCGCCTCGGCCGTGCTGTCGGCTATATCGAGCTTCGCGATGTGCAGTGTGACCTCGACGCCCTGCACGGTTTCGAAGAATCGTGACCAGTCCTGCTGCTGCGATGGCGTGAGCCCCGGATACACCCGGCGGATGGCCGCGATGTCGCGCTTCTCGATGGCAGCGGAGTAACTGGCGACGAGGGCGCTGATGTCCTGCCGCGCATCTCGCGCGGGCGCGGGGGAAGGAGCGACGATGGGGGGCGCGGCGCGCAGCGATTCACCCGCAACGCTCCGTGGTGCAGCGCGGGTAGATGTTGCCGAGTCGACTGTGGGCGAGCTCGACGACGGCACGGCCCTGGTGCCGGCGTGCTCGGCCGCGGCGGACTGCGAGTCTGGCGCGGCTACGGGCGCCGAGTCCGTCGCTTCGACTGTTGGTCGATGCGCGCGGCGCGGAGGGACTCCTGTCGTGTTGACGCGCGGTGCGCGGGCAGTCGCGCGGTCGGTGCCCGCAGCGGATCGCGCGGAATCCGGCCGTACACTGCTTGGGCTGGCCGCGCTGTCGCGGGCCGGCCGGTCCCCTGCTGAATCCTGCACCAGCGCCACCGCGCTGCTCGGGCCAGCGTCCTTCCCCGGAAAGAGGCCATGCAAAATGGATGGTGATCGCTCGCGGAGCAGGAACATCGCGGTCACGACGATGACGAACGCCGCCAGCAGCACGTAGCGCGCTGTACGGCGCGCGGGCGAGCTACCCGATGCCGGTGTTCCTCGCCGCGCGACGCGAACCGTCCCTGTCGGCGACATTCCACCGCTGGGCGTGGCCATCGCGTCGAGAGCCTGCATGATTTCACCGGCAGATTGCGGCCGGTCCGCCGGATGCTTCTCCAGACATCGCGCGATCAGCGCGCAAAGTTGTGGTGGAACGCTGGGGCGCCGGCGCTCGACTGGCTCCGGCTCCTCCGTCACATGCGCCGCGAGAACGGCTTGCGGCGACCGATTGGTGAACGGCGGCTGCCCGGTGAGCATCTCATACGCCATGATGCCAAATGCGTAGATGTCCACCCGGTGATCCATTGACGGATCGGCCGTCGCCTGCTCCGGCGCCATGTAGGTCGGAGTGCCCAGCGCGAGGCCGGTGGACGTGCTCGAGCTCGAGCTTCCCGCGTGCGTGGCGGAGGCGGACACGGTGAGCGCCTTGGCCACGCCAAAATCCGTCACCACGGCCACGCCACTGGACAGCAGCACATTGTCCGGCTTGATGTCGCGATGCACGACACCGCGCGAGTGCGCGTAGTTGAGCGCCGATGCCACGTCGCGGAGAATCCGCAGCGCGTCCGACACCGGGAGCTCCCCGTCGCGCGCGATACGCCCACGCAGCGACTCGCCATCCACGTACGGCATGGTGAAGTACGGCAGACCATGCGACTCGCCTGCTGCGTGAACCGGCACGATGTGCGGGTGCTGGAGCTTCGCCGAGAGCAGGATCTCGCGACGGAAACGGTCCACGCTCATGCCGGCAGCGAGCTCGGGCAGCAGCACCTTGACGACAATCAGCCGCTCGAGTGATCGGTCCTCGGCGAGGAAGACGCGCGACATGCCGCCACCCCCGAGCTCGCGCTCGAGAACATAGGCGGCACCGAGAGTGCCCTGGAGCTGTTCGCGCAGATCGGTCGCCACGCTGGCCATCCATTGGCGGGCGGAGTCCTGAATGTAGTACGCAGCGTGTCGCCGTCCTAGACGGTCGGCATCGGAATGAGACGTCGGACCAGACCCGTGCTCACGCAGGGTCTGGTCTGGTCCCTGTCCGCAGTCCGCTCACCCATGCGAGCACATCGGAGCGACGGTGTTCACATTGCCAGCCGCACTCCCATGGCGATGCCGCCGGGAGCCGGGGCGACGATTGCGTGAAGTCGATGGGGAATCCAGGGAAACAGGCCGCCACCGTTCGGAGCGGGTTGCGAGGCCGACAACCGCGCCAATGAGCGCGCCACCACCTGCACCCAGGATCCCGCCGACCGCTGCGTTACCTCCGGCACCTCCGACGTCCCCCATCCCACAGAAGTTCCAGCCGCCGCCGCTATTCGAGGGACAGTCTGGCTTCTGATAGGTCGCTGCAGCAACGATACCGCCCACCACGAGTCCGCCTGCGGCTCCCATTGCCATGTCATGCAGGAGGTGATGGTGCCACCCATTGCTGATGTCAAGTCGGGCAGTGTCACTGGTGGCGACCGATGCGGTGTCAGCGGAGCCACTCCTCACGTATTTGACCGTGTCGTAGCCATACGATAGCAACGACCCCGTCTCACTCTGGATGAAAGGACCCGCTACACGAATGCGCGTACCTGGCGCCACCGATGGCGCACTCTGTGCCAGCGCCGGCCCCGCCGCTGTCACCAGCACCAGTAGTCCGACCGCCTGGATTCGACGCGTTGAAGACATGACGGTTTCTCCCTCCTGAAGGACCAATTGCGTGCGGCCGCGCGAATCTGCGACCCACTGGAGGAAGCATGCGTCGTGCAGGCTGGACGGGGCATACGTCGCCTGACGCAGTGTGACGGAAAAGAGTACGGAGAACACGAATCGGGCGTCCATACCGAGTCGAGAGGGTCAGACCCCAAAAGAGGTCTGACCCTTATCCACCGTTGCAAGCCCAAAGAAGCTCAAAGAGTCAGACCCCTTTTGGGGTCTGACCCTTATTTGCTTGTTTGCCCGCTGCGGCGGCGCGAGGTCAGTATCCTACAGCCCCTCCGGTTGATCGCGGCTCGACCACACCGACCCAGCCGCCAGGCACCCGCATTACGGCGTTCGCGTTGGCCAAGTGGCCGACGGGCGCAAGCTCGTAGCCCATCGCCGTGAGCGAGTCCTCCACGGCCGCAGACAGCCCGCCGCGCTCGTACACGAGCTTGTCGGGGAGCGCCTGCTCGTGAATCCTCGGGAACGCCATCGCGTCAGCCAGGCTCATGCGATGATCCACCACGTTGAGAATGATCTGCGTGGTTGCCGTGATGATGGTCGGGCCACCCGCCGCGCCAACCACGAGCAGCACCTTGCCGTCCCTGCCCACGATGATGGTGGGCGACATGGCGCTCAGCATCCGTTTGCCCGGCGCAATGGCATTGGCTTCGCCCTGGACCAGTCCGAACTGATTCGGCGTACCCGGCTGCGACGTGAAATCATCCATCTCGTTGTTCAGGAAGAAGCCCGCACCGCGCACGTACACGCCTGATCCGAAATAGCCGTTGAGCGTGGTGGTCGTGGCGACCGCGTTGCCCTGCCCGTCCACCACCGAGTAGTGCGTGGTTTCCATGGACTCGCCGTGTGCGTCGAGCTCCGGTGTCTTTGACGCCTTCCCCGCCACGATCGTCGTGCGCAGCGAGTCGGCGTATGCCTTGTTCGTGAGCCGCGCCACGGGATTCTTCACGAACGCCGGGTCACCCAGCTCACTGTTCCGGTCGATGAACGCACGCCGGAATGCCTCGGCCACATCGTGCACCGCGGCGGCGCTGCCCGCCGGGGGAAGTTTGGGCCACGTCTCCAGGATGTTCAGCGATTCAACGGTCGTGGTGCCGCCACTGGACGATGGCGGCATGGCGATGAGCGTGTCGCCCCGATACGTGCCCATGACGGGCGTGCGCCATTCCGCCTTGTAATTCGCGAGGTCGGCGGCCGTGATGTTTCCTCCGTCGCGCTGCATCTCGGCCACGAGACTGTCCGCCACCGGCCCGCTGTAGAATGCCGACGGGCCATGCTCGGCAATGAGACTGAGGGTGCGCGCCAGATCCGTCTGGACGAGCCGTGTGCCCGGCGCAAGTGCGCGGCCGCCGGGATAGAACAGTGACGCACCCTCGAATGGCGTGAGCAGCTTCTGCGCGCCCACCAGCGCACGCGACAGCGCGCTGTCAACAGGAAAACCCTCTGCAGCCAGCCGAATCGCCGGCTGCATCACCCTGGCGAGCGGCATCGTGCCGTACTTGCGCAAGGCTTCCGCCATCCCGGCCACCGCGCCCGGTACGCCGGATGCGAGCGGCCCGACACGACCCTTCATCGTGAGATGACCGCTCGAGTCCACGTACATGTCGCGCGTGGCGCTGAGGGGCGCCATCTCACGGTAGTCGAGCGCCGCCATGCGGCCATCGGCCATGCGAATGACCATGAATCCGCCGCCGCCGATATTCCCGGCCTGCGGAAACGTCACGGCAAGCGCGAAGCCGGTGGCCACGGCCGCGTCCACCGCGTTGCCACCTTCACGCAGGATTTCCACCCCCGCCGCGCTCGCCAGGTCGCTGTTGCTCACGATCATCGCGTGCGACCCGTGCACTGCGCGCGATGCGGCATCGGCCGCCAGCGGCCAGCCAGCCGGATACGGCGCCGGCACAGTGGTGCGAGCGACAGCGGGAGCGCCTGCGGGCGCAGCCGCCGGCGCCGGCTTCGCACCCGGCGCGTGGCACCCGGCGGCGAACGCCGCCAGCGCAATCAGAAATGGCGCAGGACGCCAGCAGATTCTCGACATTAATGTCTCACTGTCCCATGGAAAGGCGAACGTAGTGGAGCGCTTCGTCGTCGCCGAACGGCGACAGACAGGCGACAGACAGGCGACCCAGCCTGCGCAGTAAGTCTGGTCGTTTGGCAGGGTGCCGGCAATGCCGCTGGGCGCTTACCCTCCCAGCAGCAGCGACCGCCACTTCGCCCTGCGCTTCGGCGAGTTCGGATCGACGATCTTGACCTCCACCGCACCCATGAACGCACTGCCGCTGATGTGCACGAAGGGTGCGTCGATGTCCGTCGAACTCTCGACTTCGCGGCGCACGTCGAAGCTGCCGATCGTGGGATCAACGTCATACTCCACGCGAATATCCGGCGGCACGAGCACCGTGATGTTCCCCATGATCACCTTGAGTTCGATACGCGATTCGCCGGCGCCGAGGCGCGCGCGGGTCAGATCGATCTTGACCTCTCCCATGAACGCCACCGCGCGAAAGAGCCGGGGCAGCGTCCATGCGCCATCACGTTTGATGCTCGCCAGAAATGCCACCGTGCCGCGACGCTCCGGCACCTGGGCAGAATCAATCACTACCGGGTGAACGGCCGGAGGCGATGCCTCTGCCCCTGCGGGCCGGACCGGCGGATTATTGGGCGCAGTCATCACACGCCAGCGAACGGAATTCGGCGGCGGGGCGAGCGCCGCGGCAAAAGAGTACCAGGCCGGTGATGCGTCGCCAGTTCTGCATGATCGCTATCTCTGGACTGGGACCGAGCGCCAGTGGCATCAAGAGAATCCTGAATGCTGCAACGCGAACCGTCACTCAGCAGTCTGCCGCTTCCCCGGCTCGTGGTCAACCTCCGGACGCGGCCGCATTCCCCTCTTGACGCACTCCATGCAGGTGTCTACCATGTGTCCTACCATGCTGCAGCGCTCATACTTTTACGCCGCGTACTTTTTCGGACCCCTCACGGGCCCGCGGCGGAGCGTTGTGCAGAGCTGACTCACCAGCACAGACCTGATGCCCGCGCGGCCCGTCACCTGACGGGCCGCTTTTTTGTTTCTCCCCCGAACGATGCATGTGGCTGCCAAGAGGATTCCAATGGTGATCACGACCCGGCCCGGCGTGGCCGATCAGCAGATTGACGCGCTCCGCGAACGGCTCGAGCGATGCGGAATGCGTACGCTTGCCGTGCGGCGCGGCAGCCGCGTCGTTGTCGGGTGCCTCGATGCGCCCGGTGCCGCGGAGGACTCCGGCGACTGGCAGCAGGACGTGAACATTGAATCCATCATGGCGTGGACACGACCGTACCGGCTCGCCTCCCGCGATGCCTCACCCGGCGGCGCACACGACACGACGCCGATTCGCATTGGCAGCGCGCGTGACGCAGTCGTGGGCGGGAACGGTATCGTCGTCATCGCAGGACCCTGCTCCGTTGAGGGGCTGGAGCAGCTGCGCGCCACGGCGCACGGAGTGCGCAACGCCGGCGCCACGGCGCTGCGCGGCGGTGCGCTCAAACCGCGCACGTCGCCTTACGCGTTCCAGGGCCTGGGCGCAGAGGGACTCGAGTTGCTCTCGCTGGTGCGACAGGAGACCGGACTGCCCGTCGTGACCGAAGTCCTCGACACCCGCCAGGTGGATCTCGTCGCCGAGCATGCCGACGTCCTGCAGGTTGGCGCGCGCAACATGCAGAACTACGCGCTCCTCGCGGAGCTGGGCCGCATTGGCCGCCCCGTACTGCTCAAACGGGGATTCGCCGCCACGATCACCGAATTGCTCTTCGCCGCCGAGCACATCATGACGCGCGGCAACCATGATGTGATCCTCTGCGAGCGGGGCGTGCGCACCTTCGAGAGCGCCACGCGATTCACGCTCGACATCTCCGCAATCCCCGTGCTCAAACGCGAGACGCACCTGCCCGTCATCGTGGACCCCAGTCATGCCGCCGGAGACGCGGAGCTGGTTCCCGCGCTCGCCTGGGCCGCCATCGCGGCTGGCGCCGACGGGTTGATCGTCGAGGTGCATGCCCGACCCGAGCAGTCACGCTCCGATCGCGAACAGCAGCTTTCGCTGCCGGCATTCAGCGCCATGATGCGTGGCGCGACAACGTTCGCGGCAGCGGCCGGCCGCCGGCTCGCGCGTGGCGCGCCCGCGATTGTCGAACCGCCCCTGTACGTGTCGCGACAGGCCGCCCTCCGTCGTCGCCCGGTGGCATCATGAGCGCCCCATGCAGCAATGGACGCGACGCGGCCGGCGACATGCTCGCCTCGGGCCGTGCGGCGATCGAACAGATCGACCGGGCGATCCTGCGACTTGTGGCGGAGCGGCTGCAGGTTGGCGAAGCGATTGCCAGGTCGAAGCACGCCGCCGGCCTCCCCGTGCTCGATCCCGCACAGGAGGCGCGCGTCGTGCGCCGCGCCGCTGAACTGGCGCGCGAAGCGGCGCTCCCCGAGGAAGGTGTCCGCGAGCTGTTTTGGCGCATCATCACCCTCACGCGCCGCGCCGAGGATCACGCCGCGTGATCGTCGCCATCCAGGGCGAACTCGGTTCGTTCAGCGAGGGCGCCGCGCGCCGGCTGCTTGGTGCCGACATCCAGCTCCGCTGCTGCCTGACCTTCGACGATCTGTTCGCATCGGTACGCCATGGTCTGGCGCGACGTGGTGTCGTTCCGGTGTGGAACACCATCGCCGGACTCATTTACGACAACGCCGTGCGCGCGCGAGCGCAGGCGTTCACGGTGTATCGCGAGCTGCGCTATCCGGTGCAGCAGTGCCTCATCATGCGTCCTGGCACCACCGCTGCGCCGCTGCGCCGTGTGGCCTCGCACCCGATTGCGCTCCAGCAGTGCACGCGCTGGTTCGCGAGCCACCCCGGATGCGAGCCGGTGGCGATCGCCGACACGGCCGGCGGCGTGCGCGATCTTATGGCCGAGTGCCTCGACGCCAACGCGGTGATCGCATCGGCCGCGGCAGCCGAGCGCTATGGGGCGGAGCTGGTGACGGCCGGCGTAGAGGATCGCCAGGGAAACGTCACGCGGTTCATGCTGATCGGGCATCGGGAATCTTCCACGCCCAGCCACCCTTCCCTTGGGAATCGGCAATCGGGAATGGGGAATGGTGGGAATGGGGAATGATGGAGCGGGGGGAGGCGGCGGTGAAAAAAGGCGGTGGGGTGCGGTGTGGGGAGGTCTTCCTCCCCGATTCCCCATTCCCGATTGCCGATTCCCAAGGGGAGGGTGGCGGGTGGGCCCGGCACTCACCCCAGCTCCCCCTTCCCGCCGTCCGCATAAAACTTCGCCCCGCTCTTCGCCATGTCCACGATTACGCCGGCGGGCTCGAAGCGCGGCGCGAACCGGCCGTGAAATTCCTCCAGCCCGCGCAGGATGGTCGCCGCGCCAACGGCGTCGATGTATCGGAACGGCCCGCCCCGGAATGGCGGAAACCCAATGCCGAACACTGCTCCCACGTCGCCATCACGTGGTGAGCGCAGCACGCCCTCCTCCAGGCTGTGCGCTGCCTCGTTGACCATCGCCAGCACGCACCGGTCCTGTAGTTCTCCAACGGGAATGTCCATGCGACTGACGCCTGTTGGCAGGAGCTGGTAGACCGACTCATCCACGGCGCCCTTCCTGCCGCCAGGCCCGTTGTACTGATAGAAACCCTTCCCGCCCTTGCGTCCCGCGCGGCCCGACGCCGCAACACGCGCCAGCGACTGCGACGGAGCCAGACGCGCGCCAAACGCATCGAAGAGTACCTTGCCGACCTTCTCGCCTACATCGAGCCCCACTTCGTCCATGAGCGTGATGGGGCCAACGGGAAAGCCGAAGTCCACCAGCGCGCGATCCAGCGCCTCGATCGTCACGCCCTGATCGAGCAGATACCCGGCCTCGTTCAGGAACGCCGCGAGTGTGCGCGTCGTGTAGAAGCCGGGTCCGTCGTTCACCACGATCACGTGCTTCCCCAGCTTCTTGCCGTATGCCACCGCCGTGGCCGTGGCGGTGGGCACCGTGCGCTCCGTGACGATCACCTCAAGCAGCGGCATTCTGGGCACTGGCGAGAAGAAGTGCATGCCGAGCACCTGCTCCGGCCGCTGCGACACCTCGGCAATGCGCGTGATGGGAATCGTGCTCGTGTTCGAGGCGTAGATCGCATCACCTGGAATGACCTGCTCCGCTTCCTGCAGCACCTTGTGCTTGAGCGTGAGGTCCTCGAACACGGCCTCGATCACGAGATCCACGCTGCCGAAGCCCGCGTACTCCACCGTGCCGCCCACGAGCGTCATCTGGTCGTCGAACTGGCGCCGCGTGATCTGCTTTTTCTTCAGTCGCTCGCGCAGTACTTCACTGACCGCCTTCAGCCCCTTCGCGACGCGCGCATGGTCGGCGTCCTTGAGTCGCACGACGGTTCCCTGCATTGCAGCCACGCTCGCGATCCCCGAGCCCATGAAGCCCGCACCCAGGATCCCGAGCTTGTTCACCGGCAGCGGCTCGGTGGGCAGATCGGTGCCCGAATCCTTCTTCAGCGCGGTCGTCGCAAAGAAGAGAAAGATGAGCTGCTTCGACTCCGGCGTCATCGCCATCTCGCCGAACAACCGTGCCTCTTCGGCGAAGCCGCGCTCGCGTCCCATCTCGTAACCCGCGCGCACGGCATCCAGCGCCGCCAGCGGCGCCGGCATGTGCCCGTGAGTCTTTTCCAGCACACCCTCGCGAGCTTTTCGGAATACCACGCCGCGACCCAGCAGATTCCCCTCGAACACCGCGTTCGAGACACCTGCGTGGAGCCGGCCCCTGTCGCGCTCGATGCCACCGTAGGCGAGCTGCCGGGCGCGGTCCACCGCCACGTCGCGCAGGATGCTGGGGTGCACCATCTCGTCCAGCAGTCCAAGCTGCAGTGCCTTCTTCGCGCGCACGTTCTTGCCGGTGAGAATCATGTCGAGCGCGGCGCGCAGTCCGATGCGGCGCGGCAACCGCTGCGTGCCCCCCGCTCCCGGAATCAGGCCCAGCATGACTTCGGGAGCGGCCAGTACGGTTCGGGGATGATCGGTGCCGATGCGATACGCGCACGCGAGTACGGTCTCCAGACCTCCGCCCAGACACGCCCCGTGAATCGCCGCGACCACCGGGGCGCGCAATCGCTCCACGCGATCCATCATGGCCTGGCCGGCGCGACTCATCAGCTCCGCTTCACGCGCGGAGCGAAGCTCGACGAACTGCTCGATGTCGGCGCCCGCGATGAATCCCTCGGGTTTGCCCGATGTCAACACGAGCGCGCGGATGCCGAGATCCTTCTCGACACGGTCGAACAGATCGCTGAATTCCTCTACGACGGCGCGGCCCAGCGTGTTGACACTCGCGCCCGGCACGTCGAGCGTGACGATCGCGATACCGTTGTCGACCTCCACCGAGAGGGCCGTTCCGGTGATGACTTCGTGGACGCCGACCGTCATCCCGCATTCTCCAGGACCATGGCGAATCCCATTCCGCCGGCGGCGCACACGGTCATCATGCCGAACTGGCCGCCGCGGCGCTGCAGCTCGTGCGCGAGCGTCGTGGTGATGCGCGCGCCAGTGGCACCGAACGGGTGCCCAATCGCGATGGAACCGCCCATCACATTGAGACGCGAGCGATCCACCTCGCCAACCGGCTCGCTGAATCCCGCGCGCGCCGCCCAGGTCTTGCTCTCGAATCCCTGCAGGTTCGACAGCACCTGCGCGGCAAATGCCTCGTGCATCTCCACCACGTCGATATCGGTGAGTGTGAGGCCGGCCCGCGCCAGCGCGACGGGCGCGGCCAGCACGGGCGCCTGCAGCAATTGTTCACCGGGATCGAGCGCGGCGTATGCGTACGACCGAATGTACGCGAGGGGCTGATACCCGAGTGCGTCGGCCTTCTCCGCGCTCATGAGAATCACCGCCGCCGCGCCGTCGGTGAGCGGCGACGAATTTCCCGCCGTCACACTGCCGTAGCGCCGGTCGAACACCGGCTTGAGCGCCTGAAGCTGTTCGAGACTGGTATCGGTGCGCACGCCGTTGTCGTGCGTCACCACCGCATCGTACGCGGGCGGCACGTAGTACGGCATGATTTCCGCCGTGAGCCGTCCGTCCTGGGTCCCCGCCGCGGCGAGCCGGTGCGAGCGCAGCGCGAACTGGTCCTGCTCCTCCCGCGGAATGTGATTCAGCTTGGCCATCTTCTCGGCGGACTGTCCCATGGTCTCGCCGGTGGACGGTTCGGCGATGGCGGGCGTGATGGGAAGGAGGTCTCTGGGCCGCACACGCGAGAACGTGCTCACGCGGCGGCCAAGCGTCTTCGCCCGCGAGGCCGACACCAGCACGTCGGAAAACGCGCGCGAATGCAGGATCGGCACGTTCGACATCGATTCGGCGCCGCCCGCAACCGCAACGTCAGCATGGCCCAGCACGATCTGGTCGGCGGCATCCGTAATGGCCTGATTGGACGACGCGCACGCGCGGCCCACCGTGTACGCCGGGATGCCCTTGGGCAGCATGGGCAGCAAGGCGATCTCGCGTGCGAGGTTCGGGGCGAGCACCGACGGGATGACGGTCCCGAAGACGAGCGTGTCGATCTCGGCGCCATCCAGGTTGCTGCGTTCGATGAGTTCGGCCACCACGGCGCGTCCGAGGTCCTGCACAGTGAGCGACTTGAGCTCGGTACCGGCTTTCGCGAAAGGCGTGCGCAGCCCGGTCATGACGGCCACGCGCCGGCCGTTGCTGCCGTAGGAAGCCATGCGCTGAAACTATGACGGCGCGGGGAAAGACGCCATTGGCGCGCAGCGGATGTCCGATGCATGGCTCGCACCGCACTGGCGCTGTAGACTTGCTGCGAACCATGCGCACTCATTTCCGATGTGACGACCGCGGGCGCTTCCGCGACATGACGCCAGAACGCGACCCGCGCGCTGGCCCGCGCGGATGATGAGTTCGTTCTCCGCGGCCGCTCGGGCGGCGCACGTCACCGCACTCGGTGCCCGGCCGTTCGATCTGCTGGTCATTGGTGGCGGCATTACCGGCGCGGGCATCGCGCGCGAAGCGGTCATGCGTGGCTGGCGCGTGGCGCTCGTCGAGCGCGATGACTTCGCGAGTGGTACGTCGAGCCGCTCCTCACGACTCATCCACGGCGGCCTACGCTACCTGGAACAGGGTCAGCTCCATCTCGTGTACGAGGCGAGCCGGGAGCGACGCATCCTCATGCGCATCGCACCACACCTGGTGCGCCCCGAGCAATTCGTCTGGCCCCTGTACGACAACGCCCGGCTGCCCGCCTGGAAGGTCCGGGCCGGGCTCACCCTGTACGACGCACTCGCGCTCTTTCGCAACATCGCGAGCCACCGCGTCCTGAATACGTATCTCACCTCGGTGACCGAACCGGAGCTGCGGCCGTACGGCTTGCGCGGCGCAGCGTGCTACTACGACGCGGCAACCGATGACATTCGCCTCACGCTGGCCAATGCCCGTTCGGCAGCGGAGTCGGGCGCCTGCGTCGTGAACCACGCCGCGGTACGCGATCTCGTGCTCGCGCAGGGCATGGTCACGGGCGCGGTGGTGGAGGATATGCTCTCCGGGCAGCAGGTGCGCATGAGCACGCGTGCCATTGTGAACGCCACCGGGCCGTGGAGCGACACCATTCGTGCCCTGGCGCGCACGGGACTTCCTCCTGCCGTGCGCGGCACCAAGGGCATCCACATTGCCGTTCCCCGCGATCGCGTGCGCAACCACAACGCGCTCACGCTGCTCTCGCCCATCGATGGGCGCGTCATGTTCATTTTGCCGGCCGAAGGGCTGACGATCATTGGCACGACGGACACCGATTACGCCGGGCCGCCGGATGCGGTGCGCGCCACCACCGCCGACATCGCCTATCTCATGCGCTCCGCGAACGCCTTCTTCCCGCGCGCGCATTTGTCGCTGGCCGATGTGGTGAGCGCCTGGGCCGGCGTGCGACCTCTGGCCGCGACACCAGGCAGCGATGGCGCGCCCGGGCGCGTGTCACGCGAGCATGCCGTCACCTGGACGGTACCCGGACTCCTCACGATCACCGGTGGCAAGCTCACCACCTATCGCCGCATGGCGGAAGATGTCGTGCAGGAAGTGGCGAAGTCGCTGAAGCAGCGCGACGCCCGTGCCGGCACCGAGCGCGTGGCACTGCCCGGCGGCGCCATGGCCTCCTGCGATGATGAAATCGACGCTGCACTCACGAAGGTCGGCAGCCGGGACATCGCGCGACATCTCGTACACAGCCACGGCACCGAGTGGCAGGACGTGTGGGCGCTGGCCGAGTCGGACGATGCGCTGCGCGCGCGCCTGCTGCCGGAACTGCCCTACATCGTGGCGGAGCTCCACTGGGCCGTGGAACGGGAGATGGCGCTCACGCTGGGCGACCTGCTCATTCGCCGACTGCACCTGGCGTACGAGACCGCGGACCACGCGTTGGCGCTCGCTCCCTCGGTGGCGCGCGCCGTGGCGCCGCTGCTCGCCTGGACCACCAATGAGCAGGAACTGCAGCTCGCGGCATACGCCGGCGAGGTGGAGCGCATGTTCGCGGTGGACGAGTAGGCGCCGCGGATGCGGTCCCGCTACTTGGCCTCGACCGACTGCTGATGAATCGTGAGGATCTCGATGATGCGGAGCTGCCGCGTCGTCGCGGGGAGCTTGAGCAACGCGACGTCGCCCACACCCTTGTTCACCAGCGCGCGCCCGATGGGTGACGACATGGTCACGTGCCCATCCTCGAAGTCCACCGAATCGCCGAATACCAGGTCGTAGACCTCGGTGGCACCCGTCTTCACATCCTCGACCGTGACGCGCGAGCCGAGACCCACCTTGTCCGAGGGAATCTGCGCCACGTCAATCTGCGACAGCTTGCTCAGGCGCTGACGCAGCTGCCCCAGCCGCGCCTGCACGAATTGCTGTCGTTCGAGCGCAGCCTTGTACTCGCTGTTCTCGCGCAGGTCTCCGAGCTCCACGGCGCGCCGGATCTCGGCGGGGAGCGTGACGTTGAGTTCGTGCTGCAGGCGATTGGCCTCCGCCTCCAGCTTCTCCTTGAGCTGTTCGATCATGGGTGCACACGACGCAAAAGTGAAACGCCCCGCCGGTATGGCAGGGCGTCGATCGAGCACGCTGCAGCGTTACCGTGAGCTACGTGATGGACCGCCGCGTTCCGCCGCGCACGAGACGCGGGGGCACGGCGCGCGCCGCCTTGGGCACGCGCAGCCGGATCATCCGGAACAGCGGCATGAAGTCCATGCTGCATTGTAGGCATGGGACCTCGCGGTGTCCACCCTGCATTCACTCGCGGACGCGTCGTAGACTTCCACAATGCTCCGCACCGAGAACTTCGGCGACGTCACGCGGCTGGTCATGTCCACGCGCGTGAGCCGCGCCGTCGGCTACACGGTGAGCGTGTATCTGGTGCGCGGCATGCTCGTGGACCTTGGATTCCCGGCGGTGGAGCAGGAGATCATGACGCTGCTGGCCCAGGTGCGGCCCGCGGGTGTGCTGCTCACACATTACCACGAGGACCACGGAGGAAACGCCGAGCTCGCCGCGCGCGCTGGACTGCCGCTCGCGTTGTCCGATGCGACGCTGGCGCACCTGCGCGCCGCGGCTCCGCTCGCGCTCTATCGTCGGCTCATCTGGGGAACGCCGCGCCGGCTCGTCTCGCCCATCACGAGGTTCGGCTCGGACGCGCTGCGTCTGGTGCCCACGCCGGGCCATTCGGATGATCACCACGTCGTGTGGGACGCGGAGCGCGAGACGCTATTCTCGGGCGATCTCTTCCTCGGTGTGAAAGTGCGCCTGGCACATCCCAGCGAGAAGCCGCGTCAACTCGCGCGGAGCGTGCGCGCCGCAGCCGCGTTGCGCCCCGCGCGCATGTTCGACGCGCACCGCGGACTGGTCGCACATCCGGTGGACGCGCTGGCAGCCAAGGCAAACTGGCTGGACGAAACCATCGGCGCGATCGAGCGTGGCATCGCCAGGGGATGGCCGGACCGTGTCATCGCGCGAACGGTGCTTGGCCGGGAGGATGCAACGGCATACATGTCGCGAGGCGCCATGTCGAAGGGAAACTTCGTTCGCGCGGTACGCCGAAGCCTGGACTGTCAACCGAGCTCAGCCTGACGAAGCCATGGCACACCGCGCGTCCGCGCTGCATCCTTGACGCTCTGACTCCGAGCGTGACGCTGCCGCGCGCTCAGCCGACATTCAGCGGAGGATGTGCCCGTGCGTGCCGCCCAAACCCGACTCGTTCTCCTGACGGCTGTCGTCGCCCTGGTGGCGGCCTGCTCCAGCAGCGGCACCGAGGTGACCGGGCCCTGTGGCCTCGGCTTCCCGTGTACCGGCCGGCGCAGTGTCGCACAGGTGGATCTCGCGCCGTTTCCGACGACGCTCAGCGTTGGTGACACCGCCACGATTATTGCGGCCGCGTTCGATTCGACGGGCGCGCAGATTACCGGCGTCTCCTTCCAGTTCGCCTCATCCGCCTCGGATGTGGCATCGGTTGACGCGACCGGTCTCGTGACCGCGCTTGCGGCCGGCTCGACCACGATCTCGGCTGCGGCCAGCGGCCAGAAGGCGACGGTCGTGCTGTTCGTGAGATGACGGGAGGGGCCGGTGAGGGGCTGAGAGGGGCTGCCCAAGGGGCCCTCCCGGCCCCTCCCGTCATCTCACCGCGTCACGCGTGATCGCAGGGCGCCCATCATTTCCGCGCGCCGGTCGTACAATCGCTTGAGCTGGCGCGGCGTGCGGCGCGCGAAGGCGTACGACGTGAGCAATGGAAGCGCAATCGTGGTGTCGGTGTAACACACCACCGCGTCGGGCAGCCGGTCGGGATCGATCTTCCCCCAGCTCACCGCCTCCGCCGGCGTCGCACCCGACAATCCACCCGTATCGGGACGCGCATCGGTGACCTGGAGGAAGTAGTCATGTCCCCGCTCGTCGATGCCGAGCACTTCCTGGATCTGCGGCTCGGTCTGCAGCGCGAAGTTCTTGGGGCTGCCGCCGCCCATGATCATGACCGCGCTCTTCCCGCCGCCCGTTTTCGCCGCCAGCACGATGGACGCGGTCTCGTTCACATCCAGATTGGGGTCGAGCAGGAGCGCGCTTCCCTCGAGCGACAGCGCCGCGATGTTCATCCCGATGGACGAGTCGCCTGGTGACGACGTGTACACGGGCACGCCCGCGGCGTACGCCGCAGAGAGCAATGACCGGTTCGAGAGACCCAGCCGTCGCTCGCGCTCGGCGACGTACCGGCCGCACAGATGATGAAACTCCGCGCTCGACATGGAGCGCTGGAACTCCGGCGCACGCATGATCTGCCGGAAGAACGCGTCGGTGGACAGCAGCACGTCGTAGTCGAAGAAGATGTCGTAGATGCGCACGACGCCCTCCTCGCGCAGCACGATGTCGCTCTCCTGGGCATTCCCGCGGTGCATCGAGAGTCCCAGCCCGAAGTGCGTATCGTGATACAGGTTCGCGCCCGTGGAGATGATCCAGTCCACGAACCCCGCGTCGATGAGCGGAATGAGCGCCGACATGCCCAGACCGGCCGGCGTGAGCGCGCCGGTGAGCGTGAGGCCGATGGTGACATCGGGCTCGAGCATCTTCTCCGCGAACAGTTGCGCCGCCTCGCGCAACCGTCCCGCGTTGTAGGCGAGAAAGGTCCCCTCAATGAGTTGCGCGATCGTCTCGGTTCCATCAATCCGCCTGGGGTCAATGCGCTGGCCCCGCAGAAACCGGCTGGCGTCATGGGCGACGTGTTGCGTGCCCTCGCGCTCCCGCGCCTCCGCGGCGCGCTTCTGCGCCGCCTTGGGCGCCGCAGCACTGGGTCCCTTTTTCTTTCTCGGCTGTCCGCCGGACGGACTCATGGCCGCTCCACACCGAGGGGAGTGAGTGTCTCATCCGGACGCGCGGCGAGGGCGGTGATCACGGCGTTCGCTGCTTCAGCCGGATCATCCGTCAGCAGCATGAGTCCCATGTCACCCGGCGAGATCTTTCCCTCGAGCAGCACGCGTGACTGCAGCCAGCGCACGAGCCCCGCCCAGTAGTGGCGCCCGAACATGATGACCGGAAAGTGATAGATCTTGCCGGTCTGGATGAGCGTCAGCGCCTCGAACAGCTCGTCCAGCGTACCGAAGCCGCCGGGGAAGATAATGAACGCGGACGAGTACTTCACGAACATCGTTTTGCGAACGAAGAAGTAGCGGAAATTGATGAGCGTATCAACGTACGGGTTGGCGCCCTGCTCGAAGGGCAGTTCGATGTTGCATCCGATGGAGCGCCCCTTTCCCAGTCGCGCGCCCTTGTTCGCCGCCTCCATGATTCCGGGACCCGCACCGGTGATGATCGCGAAACCCGCTTCGGCCAGCAATCGCGACGTTTCCTGCGCCGCCAGATACTGCGGATCGTCGGGCCCCACACGGGCGGACCCGAACACGGTAACGCCCTTTCCGAGCGAGGCCAGCGTGTCGAACCCTTCGATGAATTCCGACATGATGCGCATCACGCGCCAGGGATCCGTGCGCGTGAAGTCAACGGGCGTGACCGCGCCGCGCAGCAGTTTCTCGTCCTCGGTAATGACGGGGGGGAAGTAATCACGCAGCGACTGGTCAATCGGCCGCTCTTCGACGATCTTCACGGCACCGGAGCGCCGGTGCGCGGATTGCTGCGAGGGCGGCGTGCGACCCGCCTTCAGATGGCCCGCCTCCGTGCGTTCGCGCAGTCCTTCGCGCGAGCCGTATTCCGCTTCCGCGATTTTCGTGGGGTCAGCCACGCGCCCCGTGCCGGTCACGACCGCGCTGGACCGTCGGCGCGGCTTCTGCTTTCTCGACGCCATGTTTTCCGAGAGTACCCGTTGATGTGCCCATCCCTGCCACTATCCCGGCGCGCCGGGCTCCGCGCGCAAAGCGAGAGTAATAGTAGCGCCCGCATGGGGACAGAGGTACCCGCGGCGTTCTCCGCCGTAGCACCACGCGCTCGCACACGGTTGAGCCCCACCACGTACCCGGTCGCGCGCTTCCCTGCCACGTGATGGCCGCGTCACCGTCGCTCATTATTCTCGTTGCCGACGGCGCGCGTGCCGACGCGTTCGATGATGGTGTCGCGCGCGGCGCGCTTCCCGCAATCGCGCAGTTGCGGGCGGAAGGCGGGCAGCATGCAATCACGACGGTCTTCCCGTCCGTCACCGGACCCGCGTACGCGCCCTTCCTGACAGGGCGATTTCCCGGTCCGATCGGACTGCCGGGACTGCGCTGGTACGATCGCGCGCACTCGTGCTGTACGCTGCCGCCGTACTGCCGGAGCTACATGGGCACGCAGATGCGCCACATGGATCGCGACCTCGATGCCCGCACAGCAACGCTCTTCGAGCTCGTGCCGTCGTCGTTCAACGCCATGAGCATGATCGGCCGCGGCCTCGCGTGGCGCGCGCACCTTGGCAGGAGCCTGCCGTTTCTGGCGCGCATGGCGCGCACGCACTGGCGCGGCAACGTCGCGGGCTGGCTCGACATCGATCGCTTCGTCGCGCGTACGGCGCGGCGATGCATGGGCGAACGCGCACCCGCACTGAGCTTCGTCGCGCTGCTCGCGCTCGACAAGGCATCCCATGCCACCGGCCACGAATCACCGGCCGCACATGATGCGCTCGTCATGCTCGATGATTTCGTGGCGCATCTGCGGCAAGACGCCGAGCGCGCGGGGCGATG
>Ga0134128_10000696_pt1 | contig 45818 bp, 47 predicted proteins | sample KB31754_FD_96462 | JGI IMG/M metagenome (GOLD analysis project Ga0134128, IMG submission 96462) | Terrestrial soil microbial communities with excess Nitrogen fertilizer from Kellogg Biological Station, Michigan, USA - KB3-175-4 | ecosystem: Environmental > Terrestrial > Soil > Unclassified ...
CCTGACCGTTCGGTTGCTTGCCCCCTTGCGGACGGGGGCCTAAACTAAGGTCTGCAAAGTCCCATGGCCACGTCCACCGATTCTGAAAAGGCAGCGCGCGACTTCACCACCATCAGCGGCGTTCCCGTTGATCCTGTGTACACCGCCGCCAGCCTCCCTCAGGGGTTCGATGCCCAGCGCGAGGTGGGTCAGCCAGGGGAAGCGCCCTACGTGCGCGGCATCCACGAATCGGGGTACCGCGGCAAGCTGTGGACGATGCGCCAGTTCTCCGGCTTTGCGACCCCGGAGGAGACCAACGAGCGCTACCGTTATCTGCTTTCCCAGGGCCAGACCGGCCTGTCGGTGGCCTTTGACCTGCCGACGCTGATGGGCTACGACAGCGATGACGCCATGTCGGCGGGAGAGGTGGGCAAGTGCGGCGTGGCGATCGATTCCATCGAGGACATGGAGCGCCTCTTCCAGGGCATTCGCCTGGAAGATGTCACCACCTCGATGACCATCAACTCGCCGGCGGCGGTGATCTGGGCCATGTTCCTGGTGGCAGCCGAGCGCCAGGGCGCCGATTGGAAGCGCATCTCCGGCACGCTGCAGAACGACATCCTCAAGGAATACATCGCCCAGAAGGAGTACATCTTCCCGCCCGCGCCCTCCATGCGCCTGGTGGTGGATACGATCGAGTTCGGCGCGCGCGAAACACCGCGTTTCAATCCGGTTTCGATCAGCGGCTATCACATTCGCGAAGCCGGCTCGACCGCCCTGCAGGAGTTGGCCTTCACCCTCCGCGACGGCATGGAGTATGTCGAGTGGACGCTGCGCCGCGGCCTCGACGTGGACAGCTTCGCCCCCCGCCTCTCATTCTTCTTCAACGCCCACAGCGACTTCTTCGAGGAGATCGCCAAGTACCGCGCCGCCCGCAAGCTCTGGTACTCGGTGATGACCGAACGCTATGGCGCGCGCCAGCCGCGCAGCGCCAAACTGCGCTTCCATACCCAGACGGCGGGCGTGTCGCTGACTGCCCAGCAGCCCTACAACAACCTCACCCGCGTGGCGCTGCAGGCGCTGGCGGCGGTGCTCGGCGGCACCCAGTCGCTGCACACCAACTCGCTGGATGAGGCCCTGGCGCTGCCCACCGAGGAGGCCGTCACCCTGGCCCTGCGCACCCAGCAGATCATCGCCTTCGAAACCGGCGTGGCCAATACCGTGGACCCGCTGGGCGGCTCCTGGTTCGTGGAGAAGGGAACCCTGGAGATGGAAGCCGGCGCCCGCGACTACTTCCGCCGGATTGACGAGCTGGGCGGCATGGTGGCGGCGGTCGAGCAGGGCTTCCCACAGCGCGAAATAGCCGATGCCAGCTACCGCTACCAGCAGGCGCTCGAACGCGAAGAGAAGTTCATGGTCGGCGTCAACTGCTTCGTCACCGAAGAGCAGCCGCTGCCCACCCTCTACATTGACGAATCCGCCCGCGAGCAGCAGATGAAAAAGCTCGCCGACCTCCGCCGCCGCCGCTCCCAGGACGGTGTCGAACGCAGCCTCCGGGCGCTGCGCACCGCCGCCCAGGGCGAAGCCGTCAACACCATGCCGGCGCTGCTCGATTGCGTGCGCGCGGCGTGCACGCTGGGCGAAATCTGCAACACACTGCGTGAGGTCTTCGGCAGTTATACCGAGACCGCCATCACTTAAGCCATGACTGATTCCTCCCGCATTCGCGTACTGGTGGCCAAACCCGGCCTCGACGGCCACGACCGGGGAGCCAAAGTGGTGGCCCGCGGCCTGCGCGACGCCGGCATGGAGGTGATCTATACCGGCCTGCGGCAGACGCCGGAGATGATCGTCAACGCCGCCGTGCAGGAGGATGTGGATTGTATCGGCCTCTCCATCCTCAGCGGCGCCCACAACGCCATTGTGCCGGAGCTGATGGCCGCCATGCGCCAACAGCACATGGAGGGCGTGCTGGTGGTGTTGGGGGGCATTGTGCCCGAGTCCGATGTGGCCGCCCTCAAGCAGGCGGGCGTGGCGGCGGTGTTCCCGCCCGGCAGCCGCATGGGCGAGATCGCCGATTTCATCCGTACTCACGTTCCTCCGCGTCCGGCGCTTGTCCCCTGACGCGGCTGGAAGCCATTCCGCACGCCGCCGGAGTGATGGAGCTGCGGCTCGCCTCCGCCGACGGCCTTAACCGGCTCTCGATCGCGCTGCTCGACCAACTGGCCGCTGCCCCACAATCGCACCCGGACGGCCGGCGCTTCATTCTCACCGGCAACCCCCGCTGCTTCTCCGCCGGCGCCGATCTGGAGGCGATCGCCGCACTGACGGGCGCCGCGGCCTGGCGGCTGGCCCGCGCCGGTCAGCGTGCCTTGCAGGCCATCGCCCGCTCGAGCGTGCCCTTTGTCGCGGCGGTGGAAGGCGCATGCCTCGGAGGCGGCCTCGATCTCGCTCTCGCCTGCCGTGCCCGTGTCTGCGCGCCCCTGGCCTATTTCGGCCATCACGGCGCCAAGCTGGGTTTGGTTACCGGATGGGGAGGCACACAGCGCCTGCCGCGCGACATCGGCAGTCCCCGCACCCTCGAACACCTGCTCAGTGCCCAGGGCTGGACGGCCGAACAGGCGCGCGCCCAGGGCCTGGTCGCCGCCATCTGTCCAACCGATCAACTCGTCGCCGCCGCATCCGCCATCAGCGTATAGTTCAGGCATGATGGGTAAGTTCGGCTGGGTCGCGGTGGGTTTGGTTCTCGGTGGGGTGTCCGCTCTCCCTGCCCAGCGGCCGGGGCCTGGCGAAGTGCACATCACCCAGCGTGACTACCGGCTGGCTCCGTTGGTGATCCAAACAACCGCCAATTCCGTCAGCCTCGACGTGGTGGTGCGTGACCGCAACGGTCTGCCGGTGTCCGGAATTCAGCGCCAGGAGTTTCGTATCCTCGACAACGGTCAGCCGCGCCCGCTGGCCTCGTTCCAGGTCCAGACGGCCCCCGCGCCCCCCTCGCCCTCCGGCCACCCCGGCACGATCTCACCTGCCAGCACACCGGCGCCATCCGCCGTCAACGCGCCGCCACGCTACCTGGCGCTCTACTTTGATGACGTCAATACCGACAACAAGGCGCTCCAGCAGGCGCGCAACGCCGCCCTGCGTTTTGTCCAGGAAGCCCTTGGGCCCAGCGATCATGCCGCTGTACTCACCGGTTCCGGCAGCGTGAGCCAGGAGTTCACCACCGACCACGCCCGCTTGCAGGCGGCCATCGCTGCCGTGCGCGCTCATCCCCGCGCCGAAACCCACAGCCCCGGCTGTCTGCGCATTACCGCCTATCAGGCCTATCTCATCGCCAACCATCTCGATCCTTCCGCTCTCGCCGCCGCCATGGCCAACCAGTCGCAGTGCGACAACCAGGCGGGCATCGTGGATGACTACACCGGCAAGTCCGCCGCCACCATCATCCCCGGCGGTGATGCCGCCGCCATGACTGTGAGCGGCACCGTCGCCGAAATCTGGGACCAGGCCCGCGCCGCCTCCCTCGCCACCCTGCACTCGCTTGAGGATGCGGTGGACTACACCGGCCGCCAGCCCGGAGAACGCGAGTTGATTCTGGCCTCCAGCGGCTTTCTCTCCGGCACACTGGAGGGCACCCAGGACGAGATCATCCAGATGGCCCTCCGCCGCCAGGTCACCATCAACTCCCTTGAAGCTCGCGGCCTCTATACCGAGGGCCCCGGCTTGCCCCTGGATGAAGTTTCCGAACTCGAGAAGATTCCGGAAGCCATGTATCACTTCCAGGAAACCTCCAAGCTCTCAGAGGAGTTCGAAGAGGAGTCCGCCATGTCCAACCTGGCGCAAAGCACTGGCGGCCTGCTGTTCCACAACAACAACGACCTCACGCTGGGTTTCTACCGCCTCGGCCTCACCGCCGCTACCACCTACGAGCTATCGTTCGCTCCCCAGGATCTGGCCCACGACGGCAAGTTCCACAAGCTTAAAGTCGAAGTCACGCCCGACCAGCATTACACCGTGGAGGCGCGCCGCGGCTACTTCGCGCCCGAGACCGCGGCCGCCGATCCCCAGTTGGCGGTGGACGCCGCCATGCGCAGCGGTCATCCAGCGGAGGGACTGCCGGCATCGGTGCGGGTGAGCGCGGAGACGGCTCCGGCGGGCCCCACGGCGGCGGTTCACTTGCGGCTGGATGTTTCCGGCGTTCCTTTCCGCAAAGACCAGGGCCGGGAGTTCGAACACTTAATCTTTGTTGCCGGTCTGTTCGATGCCCAGGGGCATCTGGTCAGCGGCAAACGGGCGGAGATGGACCTGGCCCTCAAGGACAACTCCTGGCGCGCCATGAAGGCCAACGGCCTGAACGCCAGCTTCTCGCTCTCCGCTCCGTCCGGCAGCTACCATGTACGCTGCGTGATCGCGGAGCAAAATCAGGGCAAGCTCTACGCCGTCAGCGAACCGGTGGTTTTGCAGTAAATCTTCGCATGGCCGAACGCTTCCACATCCGCCCCATGGCGGAGGCCGATCTGCCCGAGGTCCGACGAATATTTCAGATCGCCTTCGGAACCTTCATGCGGGCTGCCGACCCGGCCCAGTGGAGCGCCGACCGCGACTTCACCCGCACGCGCTGGCTGGCCGCACCCGGTAACGCGTGGGTCGCTGAGGATGAGGGAAGGGTAGTGGGGTCCAACTACCTGACCCATTGGGGCAGCTTTGGTTTCTTTGGACCGCTGACGGTGGCGCCCGAATACTGGGACAAGGGCGTGGCCCGCGCTCTGCTGGCGCCCACCGTCGCCCGGTTCGATGAGTTGGGCGTTCGCGAAGCCTCGCTGTTTACCTTTTCGCACAGTCCCAAGCACATCAGCCTCTACCAGAAATTCGGCTTCTGGCCGGGTTCGCTCACCGCGCTTATGGCTGTACCGGCGGAAGCGGGAGCCGCCAACGCGGTTTTGTATTCGGGGCTCTCCGCGCCGGAACGGGCCCGGGCTTTGGACGAATGCCGCGCGCTCACCGACGCCATCTATCCAGGCCTGGATGTGAGCGTCGAAGTGGAAGCCATCGCCCGACAAAAGCTGGGCGAGACGTTGCTGGTGCGCGCAGCCGATGGCCTGGTGGCGTTTGCCTGCTGCCATTGCGGCCCAGGCACGGAGGCCGGCGCCGATGCGGCCTACATCAAGTTTGCCGCGGTGCGCCCCGGCGCGGAGGCTCCGGCCGGCATGGACCGCCTGTTGGCTGCCGTTCGCGGCCTGGCTGCCGGCCGCCGCTTGGCGCGTGTAACCGCCGGCGTCAGCCTCGCCCGCCGACAGATCTATCGTCACCTGCTGGCGAGCGGCTTCCGCACCGCCGCCGTCGGCGTCAGCATGCATCGCCCCGACGGCCACTCCTACAATCGCCCCGACGTCTGGGTGCTCGACGACTGGCGCTGAGGCCATGTGGCTCTATCCCAAGACGTGCAGCCCGGCGCTTTTGTACCGCGCGGCGCTTGGCGTCCGCGACGGATACTTCCATGCCCTCGTTGCGCCCGACCCTGCTTCCGTTCACAATTGAACGCATGGATCTCCTGCTGCTCGGCAATGGCAAGATGAACCGCCTGGTGGCGGAGGTGGCGGCCGGGCAGGGGCATCGGGTGGTAAAGGTCATCACCCGCGGCGACCGCTGGGCGGCGGGTTGGGCGCCGGAGTTGGTGGCCATTGATTTCAGCGTGGCGGAAGCCGTGGTCGAGCACACCGATCGGTGCATGGCCGCCGGCATTCCGCTGGTAATCGGTACTACGGGGTGGCTCGACCAGCTCGACGCGGTGCGCGCCCTGGTGGATGCCTCGCATGTTGGCGTCGTCCATGGCGCCAACTTTTCCATTGGCGTGCAGGCCCTCTACCGGGCTGTGGCCGCCGCCGTCCATGCGCTGCCCACCGCCTACGAAAGCTTCGTCTGGGAGGCCCACCATAGTCAGAAGCGCGACGCGCCCTCCGGCACCGCCCGCCATCTGGCTGAACAGATGCGCGCATCCGGTCATGACCCGGGGCCCATCGCCAGCACCCGCGCCGGCTGGATGCCCGGTACCCACACGGTCGGATTTGACAGCCCCGACGACACCTTGACCATCACCCACACCGCCCGCAGCCGCCGCGGGTTTGCCTTGGGCGCATTGACGGCGGCGCAGTGGATACTGGGCAAGCGAGGTCTGCACGAGTTCAGCGAGGTGATTCCGTGAACAACCCTTTCCGTGGCTGCGGCACCGCGCTGGTTACGCCCTTCGCGGCGGATCAGTCGTTGGACGAAGCCGCCTTTCGGCGCCTGGTCCGTTTTCAGATCGAACAGGGAATAGACTTCCTCGTCCCCTGCGGCACTACCGGTGAGACTCCCACCCTGAGTCCCGCCGAGCATCGCCGCGCGATCGCCATGGCGGTGGAGGAAGCCGCGCGCGCACCGCGCCGGGTGCCGGTGCTGGCGGGCGCAGGCGGCAACAATACCGCCCATGTGATCGAGGTGGCAAAAGCCTGCGCCGAGGCTGGCGCCGACGGCATCCTCTCCGTCGCTCCCTACTACAACAAGCCCACCCAGGAGGGCTTGTTTCAGCACTTTTCCGCCATCGCCGCTGCGGTCCATCTCCCGGTGGTGCTCTACAACGTACCCGGCCGCACCTCGAGCAACATCGAAGCCGCCACGGTTCTGCGTCTGGCGAAGTCGGTGGCCAACATCGTGGCCGTCAAGGAAGCATCCGGCAATCTCTCCCAGATCGCCCACATCATCGCCGGCGCCCGCGACGGCTTTGAGGTGCTGAGCGGCGATGACAGTCTGGCCCTGGCCATCGGCGCGCTGGGCGGTCGTGGTCTGGTCAGCGTCGCTTCCAATGCCGCTCCCGGCCCCATGGTGCAACTGGTTGCCGCCGCCGTCTCCGGAGATTTCGCCGCGGCGCGCGCTTTGCATTACCACTGGCTGCCCTTTTTGGAAGGCATCTTTCTGGAGAGCAGCCCGGCCCCCATCAAGTACGTGCTGGCGCGAATGGGCTACTGCCAGGAGGTGTACCGCCTGCCCATGGTGCCCATCCTGCCGGCCACGCGCGAAAGGATGGACGCCGTGATGCGCGGCTGTGGTCTGCTGTCGTGAGCACGCTCGCGGTCACCATTGCCCGTCTCGCCGCGCTCGCCGATGTGGAGCCGGAACGCGAGGCCGCCCTGGCCGCCTTTGCCCAGCTCAAGTCCGAGCTCAATGCCGGGCGTGCCCGCGCCGCCGAGCCGGACGGCGGCGGCGGCTGGCGCGTGAATGCCTGGGTGAAACAAGGAATCCTGCTCGGCTTCCGGCTGGGCAGCCTCGATCCGCATCCCTCCCCACCGCCCTTCCGGTTCTTCGACAAGGACACCCTGCCCACCCGCGATCTGCGCCTCGCCGACAACGTGCGGGTGGTACCCGGCGGAACGGCCGTGCGCGACGGCGCGTATGTGTCCCCCGGAGTAATCATCATGCCCCCCGCCTACATTAATATCGGGGCCTGGGTCGGCCCGGGAACCCTGGTGGACTCCCATGCCCTGGTGGGCTCCTGCGCTCAGATTGGCGCCCGGGTCCATCTCAGCGCTGCCGCCCAGATCGGCGGCGTGCTCGAGCCGGTGGGCGCGCTGCCGGTGATCCTCGAAGATGATGTGCTGGTAGGCGGCAACTGCGGCGTCTACGAAGGCGCCCAAGTGGGCGCCGGCGCGGTACTGGCGGCCGGCGTCGTCCTCACCCGCTCCACGCCTGTCTACGATCTGCCGCGGGAAACCATCCATCGCGCCACGGCTGAGACCCCGCTGCGCATTCCCCCCGGCGCGGTCGTTGTCCCCGGCGCGCGCGCCGTGACCCGCGGCCCTGATTGGGGCCTTTCGCTGGCGACCCCGGTGATCGTCAAGTATCGTGATGCCCGCACTGCCGCCGCAGTCGAGTTGGAAGACTGGCTGCGCTGAGGGGCAGGGCGGGATTCGCCTAAAGCCGGGGGCTTACTTGGCCTGCAGGCGGTTCACCGCGCGGGCGAACTGCGACTTGTGGCGGCCGGCGGCGTTACCGTGCAGCACGCCTTTCTGGATGCCCTTGTCAATCTGCGCCAGCGTGGGCTGCAGCAGCGTGGCCGCGGTGGCGGTGTCACCCTGGTCAATGGCCAGCCTGAGCTTCTTCATTGCCGTGCGCAGGCGGCTGGCGTTGGCGCGGTTACGGGTCGTCCGGGAGCGGGTCTGCCGCACCCGCTTCAGGGCGGAAGGGTGATTGGCCATGGTGTCCTGACCATTGTATGCCACCCCGCCGTTGCCGTCAAAGTGGGGAACCTCTAAACTGGAACCAGCCGCATCGTTGCATGAAAACCTCTTTCGAGTTCAGCCCCGGCATTGAGACGCTCTTCGGTCCGCTGGACGAAAACCTGCGCTTGCTGGAGAAACAGTTGCAGGTCGAGGTACGGCTGGGGCCGTCGGCCATTGAGGCCGAGGGATCGCCCGAGAGTCTGACCCGGCTGGAACAGATCATCCTCGACTATCAGGCTCTGCACGCCGAAGGCTTCGCCTTCGCCCACGGCGACCTGCGCACGCTGTTGCAGGTGGTTCTCGAAGACCCGGCGACCACCCTGGGATCACTGGCGCGCAGCGGCCGCCAGCGGTCGTTTGGCAAGAAGAGCGTCCAGCCCAAAACCGTCAACCAGCGCCGGTACCTGGATGCCATCGAGCGCCAGGACATGGTGTTCGGCATAGGGCCGGCGGGTACCGGGAAGACCTATCTGGCGGTGGCCATGGCGGTGGCCGCGCTCAACGGCAAGCAGGTATCCCGTATCGTTCTGGCTCGCCCAGCGGTGGAGGCGGGGGAACGGTTGGGTTTTCTCCCCGGTACACTTCAGGAAAAAGTGGACCCGTACCTGCGCCCGCTCTACGACGCCCTGTTTGACCTGATGGAGCCGGATCGGGTGGAGCGCCTGCTGGAACGCAACATCATCGAGATCGCGCCGCTGGCCTTTATGCGCGGACGTACTCTCAACGATGCCTTCATCATCCTGGATGAAGCCCAGAACTCCACCCAGGAACAAATGAAGATGTTTCTCACCCGCATGGGGTTTCACTCCAAGGCGGTCATCACCGGCGACGTGACGCAGATTGATCTGCCCCAGGGCCGCCGTAGCGGTCTGTTGCAGGCTACCGACGTTCTCGACACGGTTGAGGGCATCAGCGTGGTCTACTTCGACGAGAAGGACGTGGTGCGCCACCCCCTGGTGCAGCGCATTGTGCGCGCCTATCAGGAGTTCGACGCCCGCACCGCCAACCGGCAACTCGAGTTGCTGCCCCAGGAGAACCCTTCTGAAGGTTGACCGCCGGGCCTTGTCCGCTTTCCTCCGTCGTGCCCAGCGCGCGGTGGGTCTACAGGGGGAGATTGGACTGCGGCTGATGGACGATGCCGGGATCCGCGCTTTGAACCGCACCTTTCGCCGCCACGATGCGGCGACCGACGTGCTGTCCTTTCCCGGCGCCGCGCCCGGCTATGCCGGTGACATTGCCATCTCGCTCGATACGGCCGGGCGCCAGGCCCGGGCCCAGCGCCATTCTGTCGACACGGAGGTCCGCATCCTGCTGCTCCACGGCCTGCTGCACCTGTCCGGACTCGATCACGAGACTGACAACGGCGACATGCGCCGGCAGGAACGGGATTTGCGTCTGCAACTGGGCCTCCCGCCCGGCTTGATTGAGCGCGCTCATAGGCGCAAGATAAAGGCGCATGGCTGAGGTGCTTGAGGTTCGTTGTCCCGATTGCGGCGCCCGCATGAAGGTGGACGCCCAAACCGGAATGGTTCTCCACCACAGTGCCGGTCAACGCAACCCCAGAGGGGTAGACCTTGACCAGGCGCAGCAGCAGTTGCGCCGGCAGGAGGAGGAGCGCGAGCGCCGTTTTCAGCAGTCGGTGGCTTCGGAGAAGCAGCGCGATGACCTGCTCAGCCGCAAATTCGACCAGAGCCTCCGCCGGGTCAAGGACAACCCCAACGAGCCGCGACCCCTGCGTGACGTGGACCTTGATTAAACGCGGCAACTCGGGCGGCCGTCCGACCGACGGAAGGGTGGCGCCCCAAAAAGAGGTGGCCGTGCAATGGCATTGACAAACTCGCCGGTAGTTGCTATTCTGTAGCTTCTTACGGCTCTGGCATTCGCTGGCGCTGTTTCCGACCGCCAAAGCTGAAGAAGCACCGTCCCCGAGGCGCAAGTCTGCCCTCGTTCATCCCCTCCAACCCAAGTTTGCTCCCCGCATGACCATCGCAGAACTGAAGGAAAAGAACATCACCGAGTTGGCCCGCATCGCCCGCACCCTGGAGCTGCCCGGCTCCAGCGGCATGCGCAAGCAGGACCTTATCTTTAAGATCCTGCAGGCCCAAAGTGAAAAAGAAGGGCACATCTTCGCCGAGGGCGTGCTCGAAATCCTGCCCGACAACTACGGCTTCCTGCGCTCGCCCGACTACAATTACCTGCCCGGGCCGGACGACATCTATGTGTCGCCTTCGCAGATTCGCCGCTTCGACCTGCGCACCGGCGACACCTGCTCGGGCCAGGTGCGGCCGCCGCATGAGGGCGAGAAGTACTTTGCCCTCACCAAGATCGAGGCCATCAACTTTGAGGCGCCGGAAGAGGCCCGCAACAAGATCCTCTTCGACAACCTCACGCCTCTGTATCCGGCCGAGCGCATCACCCTGGAGACGGTCCGCGAGAACGTCTCCGGACGCATCATGGACCTGTGTACGCCCATCGGCAAGGGCCAGCGTGGCCTGATCGTGGCCCCGCCGCGCACCGGCAAGACCATGCTGCTGCAGTCCATCGCCAACTCCATCACCGCCAACCACCCCGAGGTGGTGCTGATTGTGCTGCTGATTGACGAGCGCCCCGAGGAAGTCACTGACATGCAGCGGACGGTCAAGGGCGAAGTCATCAGTTCCACCTTTGACGAGCCTGCCAGCCGGCACGTGCAAGTAGCCGAAATGGTGATCGAGAAGGCCAAGCGGCTGGTCGAGCACAAGCGCGACGTGGTGATTCTGCTCGACTCCATCACCCGCCTGGCGCGTGCCTACAACACCGTGGTGCCGCCCTCCGGCAAGGTGCTCTCGGGTGGCGTGGACTCCAACGCCCTGCAGCGCCCCAAGCGCTTCTTCGGCGCGGCGCGCAACATCGAGGAAGGCGGGTCGCTCACCATTATCGCTACCGCCCTGATCGAAACCGGCAGCCGCATGGACGATGTCATCTTCGAAGAGTTCAAGGGCACCGGCAACATGGAGATCATCCTCGACCGCAAGCTGGTGGACAAGCGCGTCTTCCCGGCGATTGACATCCAGCGCTCCGGCACCCGCAAGGAAGAGCTGCTCATCCCCCGGGATGACCTCAACCGTATCTGGGTGCTGCGCAAGGTGCTCAACCCGCTCTCGGTCACCGAGTCCATGGAGCTGCTGCGCGATCGCTTGCTGAAGTCCAAGACCAACGGTGATTTCCTGGCTGCCATGAACGCGCAGTAGGCAATGGCCGAAGACCTCGCCAGCCGTATCCGCCAACTGCACCGCGAGCAGGAGGAACTGCGCCAGGGGGGCGGCAAGGGCGCCGTCGAGCGCCAGCACGAAAAGTCGCGTCTCACCGCCCGCGAGCGCCTGGCGCTGCTGCTCGATGCCGATTCGCCTTGGCATGAAGTAGGCCTCTACGCCGCCTGGGGCATGTACGAGGACTGGGGAGGCGCGGTGGCGGCGGGGGTGGTCTGCGGCCTGGGCAAAGTCGAGGGCCGGTGGGCGATGATCATCGCCAATGACGCCACCGTAAAGGCGGGTGCGTTCTTTCCCATGACCGCCAAGAAGGTGCTGCGGTGTCAGACCATGGCGATGGAGAATCGCCTGCCGCTCATCTATCTGGTGGACTCCGCCGGCGTCTTCCTGCCGCTGCAGGACGAGGTCTTTCCTGACATTGACGACTTTGGCCGTGTCTTCCGTCACAATGCCGTGGCCAGCGCTCAGGGAATTTCGCAGATTACCGCCATCATGGGCAACTGCGTTGCCGGCGGCGCCTATTTGCCGGTGATGTGCGACACCATCCTGATGACCGAAGGCAGTGGTCTGTACCTGGCCGGACCGGCGCTGGTGCAGGCGGCCATTGGTCAGAAGGTGAGCAGCGAAGATCTGGGCGGCGCGCGCCTCCACTCCGCGGTCAGTGGCACCGCCGATTTCCGCGAGCCCGACGACCCCGCCTGTCTGCGCCGCATCCGCTCGCTCATGAGCCGGCTGGCGCCGCCTCCGCCTTCTCCCTTCAACCGCGTGGCTGCGGTCGCGCCGGCTCGCCCGGCCGAAGATTTGCTGCGGATTGTGCCCGCCGATCCCCAGGCGGCCTACGACACGCGCGATCTGCTGGGCTGCCTCCTCGACGGCAGTGGCTTTGACGAGTACCGCGCCGAGTACGGACAGACACTGGTCTGTGGCTATGGCCGCCTGGGCGGTTTTGCCGTGGGCGTGGTGGCCAACCAGAAAAAGACGGTCAAGCGCGCCACCGCCAATGGCACCCAGCGGATCGAGTTCGGCGGCGTCATCTATCCCGAAAGCGCCGACAAGGCCGCGCGCTTCATCATGGACTGCAATCAGGCCCGCATTCCGCTGCTGTTCTTCCATGACGTCAACGGCTTCATGGTGGGCAAGGAGATGGAAGCGGCAGGGATCATTCGCAGCGGCGCAAAGATGGTCAACGTCGTGGCCAACAGCGTGGTGCCCAAGTTCAGTGTGGTGGTGGGCGGAAGTTTCGGCGCCGGCAACTACGCCATGTGTGGTCGCGCCTACGACCCCCGTCTGTTGTTGGCCTGGCCCACGGCCCGCTACGCCGTTATGGGTGGCGAACAGGCCGCCAATACCCTGATGGAGATTCGTGCCCGGCAACTCGAGCGCGGTGGCCATAAATTGGACGAAAAGGAACGCCAGGAACTGCTCGCTTCGATTCGCGCCAGCTACGAGGCCCAGACGGATCCCCGCTACGGCGCTGCCCGGCTGTGGCTCGATGCCCTGATTGACCCGCTCGACACCCGCGCCTGGCTGATTGCCGGCTTGGAGGCCGCCAGCCTCAACCCGGATATCCCTCCGTTTCGCACCGGCGTCCTGCAAACCTAAGCAAATAAGCCACTTGCAGGTTTTTCCATGTTTTTTTGCAAACTTCTCTAAAGAATTTCTAATCCTCGGCCGATCTCTGTTTCTGTCGGGACAAGTGTCCGCGTTTTCGCCTCCCGCGAGCCGCCGGAACATTGTCGCCGTAGGAGAAATGGAATGATCCGCAACCATATAGCAGCGCGCCTCCCATTCGGTAAGGGCTGTCGCTTTATAGTTTTGTTGGCAGCTATGACCGTCTCTCTGGCTGCCGCCTCGCTTCCCGGCCAGGGCGTCCTCGTGCACCTCAACCTCGCCGATGTAGCGGCCTTCAATCTGCGCCATACCACGTTGTCGCTGCGACTAAATCCGACCCGCGATCTCTATCTGGTGACGGCTACCGACGGCCGGACGGACCAACAGCTCCTGACTGAAATCCAAACCGATCCCGTGGCGTCGAACCCTATCCTCAATGCCCCGGTGACGATGACGCTGCCCGCTTTGGATGGTCAATCCACCGCTTCGGTGCTCAACGGTTCGACCTCCACCTCGACCTCCACCTCGACCTCCACCTCGACTTCCACCACTACGTCCGGGGGCCTGCTGGGCTCGCTTCTGCAGCCGGTGCTCAAACTTGCCGGCAGTCTCTTGAACCCGCTTCTGGGCACTGTGCTGAACATACAGATCAATACCGGCGGCAGCATCAGCAGCGGCGGCATTCTGAACTCGCAGCCAACTTACTTCTACGGCTCCGTTGTGCCGCAGGCCTATCCCAATCAACCGACGGTCAGTCAGATCAGTGCCGGCGCTTCCGCCCACAATCTGGCCACTGGCCAGGGCGTCGAAGTGGCGCTTATTGACAACGGCCTGGATCCGTTCAACCCCGTCCTGATGGGCGTGACCGATGGCAGCCACGGCTATAACTTTTACGACAACAGTGCCAACTGGTCGGCCTACGCCGATCTTGCCGACGGTCCGGACGGCGGTTCCAACTTGGATGGCCAGTCCACGGCCTCGGTGCTGAACGGTCAGTCCACGGCCTCGGTGCTCAATGGCAGCACTTGCCAACAGGAGTTTAGCGCCGACGGCTCGCGGCTCAATCAATCCACGGCGTCGGTGCTGAACGGCCAGTCCACGGCCTCGGTGCTGAACAGCGAAGACAGCGCCACCGTAATCAGTGAGCTCAACATCATTCTCGGCTGTGATCCGGAGTTTGGTCACGGCACCTCGGTCGCGGGCCTCATCCATCTGGTGGCGCCCCAGGCCAAAATTCTGCCCATCAAGGCCTTCGGCCCGGGCGGATCCGCGGACGTGGCGGCGATCTATCAGTCGATTACCTACGCCATTGACCATCATGTGCAGGTCATGAATCTGAGCTTCAGTGCGACCGCCGCCTCGCCTGTCATCGAGGCTGCGATTCGTGAGGCGGTGCAGGACGGTATCGTGGTGGTCGCGGCGGCCGGCAACGACGGCGTCAGCACTGCTGTCTACCCCGCCTCTTTGCCGGGCGTCGCCGGCGCCGGGGCTGTGGATGGCACCCAGGCGGGCTTTCCGCGCGCGCCCTACTCCAACTTCGATCCGGCGCCCGGGGTCATCGAGAATGCCGCCGTTGCCGCTCCCGGCACCTCTGTCTTCACCACCTATCCCGGTGGTGGCCAGATCTGGGCCACCGCCACCGGCACTTCCTTCAGCACGCCGCTCATCGCCGGGGAAGCCGCACTGCTGGCGCAATTGCACCAGACCGGCCCCGCCGCCCTGCGGCTGATGGAGAACACGGCCAACCCCGCGATTACCGGAGATGCCCATGGCGAATTGGGCCATGGCATGGTGAACGTCGAGTCCGCGCTCCGCTCGGCTTCGTCCAGCCTGCTGTCCTGGCTGCTCTGGTAAGTCTCCAGACGGCGCAGTAGCCAGCTTGCGGCAGTTGCTGTAAGCTGGCCCCTGTGCCGTCCTGGAGCCAAGTATGAAATCCCGCATTCTCCTGATGGGCGCGGTGGCCACGCTGTTGGCCACCGCGCTTTTTGCTCAGCATCCGGTCACCTTGCAGGACGTCCTGAGCCTGAAGGCCCCAGGCTCGGTGGCGATGTCTCCCGACGGCCATTGGGTGCTGTACACGGTGCGCTCCTGGACGCCGGCTCCGGAGGAACAGAAGAAACCAGTCAAGGAAGAGATGCGCAGCCATATCTGGCTGGTCTCCACCGAGCCCTCCGCCGGGGGCGCTCCACGACAAATTACTTTCGGTGACAAGGGTGAGAGTTCCCCCGCCTGGTCGCCCGACGGCAAGTACATCAGCTTCATTGCCAACCGTCCCGACCCCGATGATCCGGGCGCCAAACCTTCCGGTCAAATCTATGTGATGCAGGCCGATGGCGGCGAAGCCCACGCGGTCACTTCCGGCGAAGGTGGCGCCTCCAGCTACACCTGGTCCCCCGACAGTAAGGAAATCGCCTTCCTGCGCGTGCCGCCACTGAGCGAAGCCGGGCAAGCCGCGGAGAAGCGCGGCGAGGATGTTGCCGAATACGAGGGCGATTTTCGGCTGGCGCGCTTGTGGACCGTCAATCTGGCCACCGGCAAGGAAGCCGACTGGACACGAGAAGACGACTTTACCCTCAAAGGCGCCCCGGCCTGGTCTCCGGACGGGAAACAACTGCTGTTCGCCGCCGCCCCCACCACGCTGATCCGCGACAACCGTACCAACTTATTCCTGTTCACCCTGGCCACCAAACAATTGCTCCAGCTCACCCACGGCCTCTCCGCTTCCTCGTCCCCGGCATGGTCTCCCGACGGGCACACCATCGCCTACCTGTTCGATCCCGACGGCTACAAGGCCCTCGGCGATGGCATCCCTTATCAGGACAGTCATCAGGCTCATCTCATGCTCCTCGATGTTGCCACCGGGCAGAGTCGTGACGTCTCCTCGCCCGCCTTCGATCTGTACGCAGGCGATCCCATCTGGTCGGCGGATGGACGTGAGATTCGCTTCACCACCGGTGACCAGGTCTGGGAGGATGTCTTTTCTTATAGCCTGGGCTCCGGACAATACCGGCAGGTTACACACCAGCAATTGATCCGGCTCGATGGCCACAGCTTCAGTCGTGACGGCTCCCAGGCTGCCTTCCTCAGCGAGACCTCCACCCAGCCCGGCGATGTCTACGTGGCCACTGCAGATTTTGCCTCTCCACGCCGCCTCACCCGGGTCAATCCGCAGGTGGCTGATTACCAATTGGGAGGGACCGAGGTCCTGCACTGGAAGAGCTCCGATGGTTGGCCGGTGGAAGGACTACTGCTCAAGCCGGTCGGCTATCAGAGCGGCCATCGCTATCCTTTGCTGGTGAACGTCCACGGTGGGCCCACCAGTGCGTTCACCGATGGCTTCGCCGCCTACAACCAATTCTGGGCAGGGAAGGGATGGGCGGTGCTGCTGGTCAATCCCCGGGGCAGCACCGGCTACGGTGAAAAGTTCCTGCGCGGCAACATCAACGACTGGGGCGGCGGCGACTACCACGACATCATGAGCGGCGTGGATGCTGCCATCGCAGCCGGCGTGGTGGACCCCAACCGGATGGGGGAATGGGGCTGGAGCTACGGCGGGTACATGACCTGCTGGATCGTCTCCCAGACGGGCCGCTTCAAAGCCGCCATGATGGGCGCCGGACTCAGCGATCTGGTCAGCATGTACGGCACCACCGACATTCCGAACTACCTCGGCGGCTTTCTCGAGGGCTATCCCGATGCCGCCAGCATGAAGCTCTACCGCGAGCGCAGCGGCATCACCTACGCCGACCAGGTCACGACTCCGCTGCTTATCCTGCAAGGTGCTGTGGACGAGCGCGTACCCACCAGCCAGTCACTGGAATTCTTCCGCGCCCTCAAGGACCGTGGCAAGACCGTGCGATTGTTCTTTTACCCGCGCGAGCACCATGGCTTCGTCGAGTACTACCACCTGCTCGATCGCTACCAGCGCATCTACGACTGGATCAGCCATTACACCCTGGGCACTGGGCCGTCCTTGCCGGCAGCCAGGCACTAGCCCGCGGCGGCGTGGGCAAAGAGATGCCCACTGGCGGGAATGCTGACTCCGGTGCCTATTCGGATGCCGGTTTCCGTGTGGAGCAGGGAATAGCCCAGTGGCTGCAGCAGGCAACGGATAGCCTCGGCACGAGCGTTCTTGTGGGTCGTGCCGGTGCCGTGAACCTCGATCAACAAATCGGGATGGTGGGCAGACAGTGTGCCGCTGGCACCCTGCAACACTTCCATCTCGAAACCTTCGACATCAATCTTGATGAAGTGCGGTGCCGGAAGGGGTACACCGCTCATGAGAGCATCAAGCGACTCTATTTGTGCCGTGCCGGAGGCCCGGCGCAGTGGCGTGCGTGCCTCCGCCGCCAGCGAGGCAGTGGTCGGCATGCCGGGCAACATGAAAATGGTGCGGGCTCCCGGCTCTGCGCCGAGAGCTATCTGCAGAGGCAGCACATTTTGGACCAGGTTGCGCTCAAGGTTGGCCACCAACAGAGCGAACCCGGCGGCTCGTGGCTCAAAGGCCACCACTCGGCCTCGCTGACCCACTTTTTGGGAAAAGAACAGGCTGTAAGCACCGTTGAAGGCGCCTACATCGAAGACCACGCGACCTTCCAGCGGCAAGCTCTCGAGCAGCCGCTCTTCCGGACTCCGCAGACCAGGCAGGTGCGTCCAGCCCGGCAGACTCCGCCAGTCGCAGTTCTGGAATCCAGTGGCCATATTGTGGCGCAGCAGCCCTGGCCGGTATCGTCCCAGCGGACCAAGCCAGTGTCGCAGATTCACGGCTGGCTTCCCGTCCACAGGGGCGCCACGGGGCTGATCGACGTAAACCGGAATGCGCCGTAACGGATAGTCAGCACGGCATGGCCGAAAAAGCGCAGGTGGGCAATGGTGTCATTGGTCTCCGGAAGCCAAAAGTCCCCCACCTTCTGGTTGTGGTAGTCGAACTCTGCCCTGGTGACCCAGAAGGAAGGCACGTCGGGCAGCACGCCCTGAATGCGTACGATGCCGTAGTCGTTGGGATCCACCCAAACTTTACCGTGAAACAGGAATCGTTGATGCTTCCCGCTCAGCGGGGTGGCTTGCAGCACATAGTTGTGCTGGTCGTGGCCATCGGGCGCTTGCAACAGGACGAACTGATAGTTGGTGGGGCCAAGGGCCAAGCCTTGCCGGCTGGTCACTTGAGCGTCACTCTGTTCGGCCTTGACCAACGGCTCGAGTACATGGTGCCGCAGCATTTCCGAACCCGCCTCTGCCGTGATGGTAAACCGTTTGGGGCCCGGTTCGTGGTACTCCATCTGCACCGTCATCTCCGCTGTCTGGTGTCCCAGGCCGCTGTAGGCAACGTGGTAGAACCGGGTGGCGCAGTAGGCGTGCAGGGCCTCAGTGCGGGCGTAATTCATGGCCACCATGCGCTGCACCACTTCGTCCACCGACAACTGAGCCGACGCGGTTGCCGGCACGGCCAGACTGCGCCCCGCCCACAACGCCAACAACCCGCCTGCGGCCAACACCCAAGCCTTGCCCACCATTGCCAACCCATTGGATGCGCCCGCGGCACGTGCCAGACGAGCCAAAATGGAGTGGCGATGAGCACTTGCGGGGGCGGCTAAAGCAAAAGATGGCCGTGCCGCAATTTGCCTTACAATAGCTGGCGTTCTCATCTTTCGGCTATGGAGGCCATGTGCGCATCGTGCTTCGGTTTTTGCTGACTCTTGCCTTGGGCGCTGTCTGTATGGCTCAGTCCACCACCGGCAATCTGCTGGTTAAGACGGGCTCGCTGATCTTCGACACCCAGCAAGCGCCCATGGCGAACGGCCAGGTGCTGATTCAAAATGGCCGTATTACTGCCATTGGCCAGAATATTCAAGCCCCCGCCGGGACTCAGGTATTGGACCTGTCGAGCCAGACGGTAATGCCGTCGCTGCTCGACGCCCACACCCATTTGGCCGCGGGTTCCTTCGGTGCATCGCCCAGCGATCCTCTCGCGGCTCTCTATGGCAGCCGTGACGTCGCCTATGCGCTGGCATCTGGCGTGTCCGCCATGCGCACTCTCGGGACTTCAGGATTCATTGATGTGGCTCTGGAAAGAGCCATTGATGATGGCATTATTCCCGGTCCCCACATGGTTCCCGCCGCCCACGCCATCTCCATTCCCGGTGGCCATGGCGATTTCCTGACTCTGCCGCCCTCATTGCCGTTGGACGACTACTACATTCCCGTGAACGGCTTCATCAATTCTGTGGCGGATGCGGAAAAGGCCGTGCATTTGCAGGTGAAATACGGCGCCAAGGTGATCAAGATCATGGCCTCGGGCGGGGTGCTGTCGCCTTCGGATTTATTCACCAGCGAGCAATTGACTCCGGAAGAAATGAGCAAGATTGTGGAAGTGGCCCATGGCGACAACATCAAGGTGGCCGCCCACGACGAAAACCTCAAAGCGATCCGCGATGCCGTCCACGCCGGCATTGATTCGCTCGAACATGGCTCCGATGTGGATCAGGGGGTGCTCGACTATATGAAGGAGCATCATCAGGTCTACGACGCCACCATCTACGTGGTGGACAATATCCTCAAAAATGGCGAGGCCATGCACATGCCCGCCTTTTCTCTGGGCAAGGCCCGGCAGCTTTCGGTCAAGCACTTCGCCAGCTTCACGATGGCGCTGCGCTCGGGCGTAACCATGGCGGCGGGATCGGATCAGGCCTATGGCCCCGGGTCCGGCACCATCTATAACGAGGTGGTCTCGGAGGTCGAACACGGTGCGACGCCGCAGCAAGCGCTGACCGACGCCACCCAGCACAACGCCGCCCTACTGGACCTCGATCAACTGGGCACCCTGGCCGTCGGCAAAGAGGGCGACTTGGTGGCCATGTCCGGCAACCCCTTGCAGGACATTCATGCCGTTGCCCACTTGACCGCCGTGGTGTATCAAGGCAAGGTAATCAAAGGAGCCGGTCGTTAGAGGACGCATGAAGTTGTTTCGGTCACTTGCATTCGTGGTTGCGGCTGCCGGGATGGCGCTGGCCCAAGCTCCAGCCGGAACCACGATCAAGGCTGAGCTGAAGACCGCCATCAATACGCAACACGCCCACCCGGGCGACACCATCCAGGCGGCGGTACGGTCGGACGTGAAGGTACACGGCCAGAAGCTTTGGCCCAAAGGCACCCTGCTGACCGGAATCGTGCTGGCGGTGACGCCTGCCGAAACTGATAAATCGCCGGCCCATATCACCATCGTTTTTCAGCAGGCGACCGCGAAGGGAAGCACGCCCCAACCCCTGCTGGCGGCCATCACCAAGGTAGAGCAGAATGCTGTTCCCTTGCTCAACCAGGCACCGCCCACGATGCCGGTGCAGCCGTCCAGCAATCCCGATGCCGATGACAACGGCAAGATGAACACCCTGGGCGATATGCCCGTTCCCCCGGCCGTGACCGAGAGCGTGCCCAACAGCGGGTTGAACCGCAATACGGCTTCCGCCATCGAGGTCACACACGTGGACAGCCGTGGCAGTGAATTGCTTAGCAATCGGGGCGACATTCAGCTGCCCAGCGGTACCCGGATCGAGCTGAAAGTACTCCGTCTCCCGGGCGGTTCCTCACCCCCTCTGCTATTCTGAGGCGTGGCTCCTTCCGACAATTCCCGCCGTCTGCTCGCCGGTCAGGCGGGCGAGGAAGATGCCGGTTTCGATCTCAGTCTGCGCCCGCATCGCCTATCGGAATACATTGGCCAAAACAAAGCCAAGGAACAATTGGCGCTTGCCATTGAAGCGGCCCGCAGCCGTGGAGAGCCATTCGACCATGTGCTTTTGTACGGTCCTCCGGGATTGGGCAAAACCACATTGGCCGGAATTATTGCCGAAGAGCTGAGCGTCGCCTTCCAGTCCACCGCGGGCCCGCTGATCCAAATCAAAGGTGATTTGACAGCCATTCTGACTACGTTGCAGGCGCGTCAGGTGTTGTTTTTTGACGAGGTTCACCGCCTGCAGCCGCAGTTGGAGGAGATCCTTTATTCAGCGCTGGAAGATTACCGGCTCGACATTATCATCGGCCAGGGACCGGCTGCCCGCACCCACACCATGACGCTGGAGCCGTTCACCTTTGTGGCGGCCACGACCCGCGCCGGATTGGTGTCAGCTCCGCTGCGCTCGCGGTTCGGATTGATACTGCGGCTGGAGTTTTACGAGCCGAAAGATCTGGAGACAATTCTGCATCGTTCCGCCGGCATCCTCGGCGTCCCCATGGATGCTGAAGGCGCAGCGGTGTTGGCCCGCCGCTGCCGCGGCACACCGCGCATTGCCAACCGGCTCCTGCGCCGGGTGCGCGACTTTGCCCAGGTGCGTGCCCAGGGGCGCATCACGGTGGAGGTCGCTGAGCAGGCGCTCAAATTGTTGGAGGTGGATGAGTACGGCTTCGACGAGGCCGACCGCCGCTTGATGCTGGCCCTGATGGAGAAGTTTGACGGGGGTCCGGTGGGCGTCAACACCCTGGCCGCCGCGTTGGCGGAGGAACCCGACGCCATCGAAGAGATCTATGAGCCCTTCCTGATGCAGATCGGCTTTCTCAACCGTACGCCGCGCGGACGGGTGGCCACCGCCCTCGCCTATCGTCATTTCCGCATCGCCCCGCCCCGCGCTCGCGACGACCAGCAGGCCGGGCTGTTTACCTCTTGACCGTTTATCTGTCGCTGGGTTCGAATCGAGGCGATCGGGAAGGCCACTTGCGCTCCGCCGTCGCCGATCTGGCCGCGAGCGGGGTGCGCGTGCTCAGCGTCTCGCCCATGTGGGAGACCCGCCCCGTGGCCGCGACCGGCCGGCGGCTATACCTCAACTGCGCGGTATCCGCTGAAACCGATCTGCCTCCCCGGCTGTTGCTGCGCCGCATGCGCCAGATTGAGCGCCGTCACGGCCGCCATGGCCATCACCACGGCAACCCTCCCCGGACGCTCGACATGGACCTGATATTTTACGGCCGGACGTGTATCCGTACCCGCGAGCTTCAGGTGCCCCATCCCCGTTTCGCCCGGCGGCGCTTCGTGTTGGCGCCGCTCGCCAGCATTGCCCCGCGTCTACGGCTGCCCATGAGCCCGCAGACATCGACGCAATTGCTCAAGCGCCTGCGGGATTGACCCACGCCTTCAGTGGGCCGATTGGCGGGCGAGCAGCACCTGGCGGGCGTGGCTTTCGAGCGCCTGTGCCTGCGGCAACAGGGTGACCGCCTTGGCGACTTCCGGGTCCACTTCCATCAGCGTTTTCCAGCCGTCGTTCAGGCCGTAGAGACTGGAAATGACGCGGAAGCGAATCTGCTGTTTCAGCCAGTCCGCATTGGCAGCCACATCGGCGGGCTTCAGATCCACCTTCTGTCCGGCGAGGAAAGCGACGAACGCGTTGAGCGTGGCCTGATCAGGCGTCCAGCTTTGCGGCACCGACTCGTGTTTGCTCAGGTACTCGTCGGCGAACTCGTAGAAGGCGGTGCGGTCGAGCATCATTTGCTGAAAATTGTTGAGATGTTCGGGCGGCAGTTGCACGTCGGGGGTGATGCCGCCACCGCCATACACGGTGCGCCCGGTGTCGGTCATCTTGACCTCGCGCTGGCTGAGCGGGGTCTGCTTGTGATCGTGCACGTAGAAGTAGTCGTACAGCGAGACGCCTTCGTAGGGCCGTTGGATCAACCGTCCGCTGGGCGTGTAGTAATGGGCGGTGGTCAGGGACAGGCCGGTGCCATCGTCGAGCCGCATTACGGTCTGCACCAGACCCTTGCCGAAGGTCGTCTGGCCGGCGATCAGGCCACGGTCGTGGTCCTGCACCGAGCCGGAGACGATCTCGGCCGCGCTGGCCGTCATGTTGTTGACCAGGATCACCAGGGGGAAATTGTGCCCGCCGTTGCCGTGCATGGCGGTGAGCACATGCTCGGGTGAGCTGCGGCCATGATCGCTGACGATCACCTGGTTCTTGGCCAGGAACAGGTCGGCTACCCCCTGCGCTTGATTCAGCAGGCCGCCGGGGTTGTCACGCAAATCCAGCACTACGCCGCGAACCCCGCCGTGCGATTCCAGGTTGTTGAGGATCGCCGCCATCTCGCTGGTGCTGGTTTCGGTAAAGCCGGTGAGGTGGATGTAGGCCACTCCCGGTTCAATCTGATAATGCGAGTCAATGCTGTTGTGCTGCACATCGGCGCGCAGCAGGGTGAATGTAAGCAGGTTGAGATGGCCAACCCGCTTGACCTCAATCGTCACCTGGGTGCCGGTGGGGCCTTTCAACAGCGTGGCTACCTGATCGGTGCTCATGCCCACGGTGGAGGTGCCGTTCACTGCCATGATCAGGTCGTAGGGCCGCAATCCGGCATTGAAGGCCGGCGTGCCCTCGAACGGCTGCACCACGCGTGTCTGGTTGTTGCGTGCGTCCACGGCGCCGATCAACATGCCGACGCCCGAGTACCGCCCCTCCTCGTTTTCGATCATCTGGGCAAACGCTTTCGGATCCCAGAAGCTGGAGTGCGGGTCGAGCTGCCGCAACATCCCCGGAATGGCCCCGTCGTAGATGGCCCGGCTGGCATTTACCGGCGCGGCGTAGTTGCTTTCCACCAGGTGGTACACCTGGGCGAACTTCTTGAGATCCTGCTGGATGACAGCGTCGCTGTCGGCCGGAGCCGTATCATTGGTGGCGCTAGCGAAGGCTGTTTGCGGCGCATAACTGGCCAGAACTTTGGGGCCGTAAAGGCCGCCCAGCACGGCACACACCAACAGGATGAAAACGATAAACAGCGGAGTCCGAATTTTAGCCATGCGCACGACCGCGGAAGAGGGGGAAACGGGCCAACTGACGGCAGTATAACAGATGCACGTCATGGCTTGCCGGAGGCAAGCACCTGCATAAGGTTGGTATCATGAGGGTTGGGGAGAGGCTCTCCTTTACCGCACCATGAGCTTTGGCGAGCTGTTGTTTCTGGCAATTTTGGCGCTGCTGGTCTTCGGTCCGCGCAAGCTGCCCGAGATCGCCCGCACGGTGGGCAAGGTCATGACCGACTTGCGCCGTGCCGGCAACGAGTTTCGCTACTCGCTGGAGGATGAGATCCGGCGCATCGAGGTCAGTGAGCATGCTCCGGCCAAAATCGAGCCTCCACCGCTGGTGGAGGGCGCGGTGGCCCGAGAGCCAGAGCTGCCCAGCACGACTCCCGTTCCCTAGCCCCACTTCTGGATGGCGCTCTTCGACCACTTTCGCTCCGCCCCGTCCGCCCTGCCGGAAAGCGGCGGCGCCACCATGTCCTTTTTGCAGCACCTCGAGGAGTTGCGCCGCCGTATCTTCCTCGCCCTGCTGGGTGTGGTGGTCGCCTTCTTTGCCTGCTTCGCCTTTGCCGACGACATTTACGGCTTCATGGAGAAGCCGCTCACCGCCACCCTCAAGGCCCACGGTCTCGACCAGCATCTGGTCTACTTCAACCCTATTGATCCGTTCAATCTCTATGTCAAGCTGGGTCTGATTTGCGCCTTGTTCGTGGCTTCCCCCTGGGTGCTTTATCAACTCTGGGCGTTCATTTCTCCGGGCTTGTACCCGCGCGAGCGGCGTTTCGTCATCCCGTTTGTGTTGGGCACCTCGACCCTGTTCATTGCCGGCGGCGTGTTCGCCTACCGCTACGCCTTCCCGCTGGCGCTCGATTTTCTTATCGGCTACGCCCACCGCTTCACGCCCCAGATCAATATCAATGAGTATTTCGATCTCTTTGCCACCGTTGTGCTGGGGCTGGGCCTGGTGTTTGAACTGCCCACGCTGATCTTCTTTCTCTCTCTGCTGGGGCTGGTCAATGCCCGCTTCCTCATTCGCAATTTTCGCTACGCGGTGTTGATCATCTTTGTTCTCGCGGCCGCCATTACTCCCACTGCGGATATCACCACCATGATGGTTTTTGCCGCTCCCATGCTGGGACTCTATATATTGGGCATCGGTATTGCCTATATCTTCGGTAAGGATCGCCGCGCCCGCCGCCGGGCGGCCTCCGCCTGACCGCATGGTTGGCCGTGCGAAAGTGCATTCTTAGGGTAGGATCAGATTGGACAGCCCGGTCACTGTGGGCCTCCCTACGCGATGAGACTGCTGGCGGAACTGGCACACAGCTTCAGCGAGGTGGCACGCTCCATGGGGCTGGTGGGCGTCTTTGCGCTCACCCTCTTTGATGGCTCACTGCTTTGGCTCCTGCCCGGAATCAATGACATTGTTCTGATCAGCTTTGTAATTGCCAAGCGCACGCTGGGTTGGGCGGCGCTGGCGGTGGTGGCGGCCACGGCGGGGTCCGTCCTGGGCGCCATGGCGAGCTACCGCATCGGCCACCGCGGTGGCGCCGACCTGCTGCGCCGCCGTTTCCCGCCCGCGCTGCTCCAGCGGGTCGAATGCTGGACCAACCGCTTGGGCGCCATTCCCGTAGGCGTGGCGGCGGTGCTGCCCCCGCCGTTTCCGTATGCCCCTTTTGTATTTTCTGCCGGGCTGATGAAAGTGCCGGCAGGCCGCTTCCGTCTGTCGGTGGGGCTGGGCCGCGGCATTCGCTATAGCCTTGACGCCGCCCTGGCCCTCTACCTCGGCCGCCACCTGCTCAACCGCTTGAACAGCTTTTATTGGGAAGCGCTGGAACCGGCGCTCATCCTCGTGGCGGTGGCGCTGCTGGTATGGGGCGTGTTCCGGCTGCAGTTCTCCAACCGCGACTCCACCACCGGACGCTGGCTACAATAGCCCTGCGAACCGCACCGCGCCGCCCCGCCGCTGCCAGGAGTGATGGCCGGCGTTCTCCGGCAGCGCCTCGGGAAAATCGCTGCGGAAATGCGCCCCGCGACTCTCTTCCCGCGCCAGGGCGGCACGCACGATGGCCGCAGCGGTAATCGCCGCCAGGGAACCCTCCGCCGCCAGCGGTTCCAGCGCCCGCAGACCACGTTGCAGCGCGTCGCCCCGCCGGATCACGCCCGCGCAGGCGCTCAGCAAGGCCCGCACCTGCGTGAGCACCGCCGTATCATGCGCGGCCAGCTCCGTTCTGGCTTCGCCCGCTTCCGCCGCGTCCGGCGCCGCCGGTAGTTTGCCGCCCGCCATCGCGCGGCCCGCGCGAGCCCCGAACACCAGGCCCTCCAGCAGGGAATTGCTGGCCAGCCGATTGGCGCCATGGACTCCGGTGCAGGCGCACTCACCGGCCGCGTACAGACCCGTCAGCGTGGTGCAGCCTTCGAGGTCGGTGGCGATGCCCCCCATGGCGTAGTGCGCCGCCGGCCGCACCGGCACCCAGTCTTTCGCCAGGTCCAGACCGTGCTGGGCCAGGGTGGCGCAGATCAGCGGAAAGCGGCGGTGCAGGTGGGTGGCGTCGAGCGCGGTGGCATCCAGATAGCAGGCCTGAGGACCGCGCCCGGTGTCGCCGCCCGCCGCCCACAGCTCTCTCTCCAGAGCGCGTGCCACCACGTCGCGGGGCGCCAGTTCGGCGGCGGGATGATGGCGAGGCATGAAGCGCTCGCCGGCCGGGTTGCGCAAGATCGCTCCCTCGCCCCGTAACGCCTCCGAAAGCAGAAAGCGCGGGGCATTCGCCAGCGCCAATGCGGTGGGATGAAACTGCACAAACTCCATGTCCTCGAGTACCGCACCGGCGCTGTAGGCCAGGGCCGGTCCGTCGCCGGTGGCGATCCCGGGGTTGGTGGTCTCGGCGTAGAGCTGGCCCAGACCGCCGGTGGCCAACAGCACCGCCTCGGCGCGCAACTGACGGCGTTCGCCCCCGGGCGTGGTGAATTCCAGCCCGGTGATGCGTCCCCCTGCGCTGAGCAGGCGCATGGCCCGCCCGTGCGGCATCCACTCCAGCCGCGGCAGGGCGGCGGCGCTCCGTGCCAGGGTGGCGGCGATCTCCCGGCCGGTCGAATCTCCGTGCGCGTGCAGAATGCGCGAGCGCGAATGCGCCGCCTCGCGGGTACGTTCCAGCCGGTTGCCGCTACGGTCAAAATCGGCGCCCCAGGCCAGCAGCTCGCGGACGGCCGCCGGACCTTCTTCCACCAGTACCTTGACCGCCGCCGGCGAGGACAGGCCCGCTCCGGCGGCCAGCGTGTCCTGTTCGTGCAGCTCGAATGTGTCGTCCTCGCCCATGGCCACGGCAATGCCGCCTTGGGCAAATTGGGTGGCGGAATCGCTCACCGTCTCCCGGGTCAATACCACAGTATGCGCTTCCGCCCCCACCGCCAGCGCCGCCCGCAGGCCGGCAATCCCCGACCCGACAATGATGAAATCCGACTTCGTGACGTCGCCCATGCCGCTGCTCTTTACACTACACTGGAATCGGTTTGACACTTCCCACCAGCCAACGCATCTCCGTCGCGCTGACGCCGCCCTACACGGCCGAGGTCGAGTGCGGCCTGCTGGCGAGGGTGGGCGAGAAGGTGCGTGAGCATCTGCCCGCTGGAGGGAAGGTCGTAGTGATCACCGCGCCCCCGATTCGGCGGTTTTGGGGAGCGCGGCTGGAGGCCGGACTGGCCGCCGCGGGTCTGCGCTACGAAATTATTGAGCTTCCCGATGGGGAAGGGCACAAAACCCTCACCGATCTGGAAGTCATGGCCGAAGCCATGGTGGCGTTTGGCGCGGATCGCAGCACCCTGCTGCTGGCCTTCGGCGGTGGTGTGGTCGGAGATGTAGGAGCGTTGTTGGCCTCCCTGTACATGCGGGGCATTCCTCTCATTCATGTACCGACCACCCTGTTGGCCATGGTGGATAGTTCGCTGGGTGGCAAAACCGGCGTCAATCTCCGTTCCGGCAAGAACCTTCTGGGAACGTTCTACCATCCTCGTACGATCCTCGCGGACCCCGAGGTGTTGCAGACCCTGGCTGACCGTGAGTACCGCAGCGGACTCGGCGAAGCCCTCAAGTATGGGGTCATCACCGATCGCGCCTTGTTTGAGGAAATGGCCGCGAATACGCCGGCCTTGCGCCGCCGGGATGCGCCGGCACTGGCGAGTCTCATCCCCGCCTGTTTGCGCCACAAGGCCGCGGTGGTGGCCGGGGACGAGCGCGAAGCGGGCCGCCGCCAAATCCTCAATTTCGGCCACACGCTCGGCCATGCCCTGGAGAGCGCCAGCGGCTATCGCCGCTATTTGCATGGTGAAGCCGTGGCCTGGGGCATGATGGCCGCCGGCCGCATTGCCGTGCGCCTCGGCCGCTTTCCCGAGATCGAATCCGAGCGCATGAATGCCGCCATCCTGGCGCTCTGCGGTCCGCTCCCTCCTTTGAACGAAAGTCCGGACCTGCTGTTGCGCCACGCCGCCAGCGACAAGAAGACCCGGGCGGGGGTGTTGCACTTTATCCTGCCGAGTGCGATCGGTACGGTGGACGTCGTGTCGGGTGTGCCGGACGAGGTGATCCGCGCCGCTCTTGCCGATACCGCCTCTGCAACCTAGTTGACGCCGGCGCTGCGATAATCGTCGAGCTCACGCCGAAACACCACCTGCACCCGCTCCCGCCACTGCTCGTTGAGACCGAAGCAGGTGCAGGGCACCTCGGGCGCAAGCCGCCGCAGCACCTCGGAAGTGAAGGGATGCCAACGCAGTGCCGGCGCCACCAGCCACAGCCGCGGCGGCAATGGGTTCAGTGGCTGCATGGGGAAGTAGCCGAGGCGCTCGAACATGCCTTGTTCATGACGCCGCTTCACCTCCAGCCAGTACGCCAGCGCCTGCAGCGGGAACGCCAGATCCTCTTCGGCTTTCATCTCGATGACGATCAGCCGCCCATCGCGCCCCCGAGCCAATAAATCCACAACGCCCAAGCCGCCGCTGGTCGAGACGGGGGTCTGGCCATATACCGGCTCCGGGTCGACGTGTGGGTCGAGCACGGTAATGTCGTGCTGCAGCAGCGAGCCCATCCATGCCTCCGCCCGGGCGGCGAACAAGGGGTCGCGCCGGTCGCCTCCCGGAACCCGTTGACTTCCGACGGTTCGCACCAGCGATTCCAGCAACGGGCGGGTGGCGGGCAGCAGGGGCGTCTGTTCCCGCCCACAGCCAAAGACGAAGCGTGAAATGCCGGCGGCCTCGGGCCCACTTTCCTGAACCACCTCCAGGCCATACACGGCAATGCGCGCGCGTCCGTCAGCGCCCGTTTCCCAGGTGGCTTGGGGGCAGGCATCGCGTACCAGCTCCAGCAGCTCTTTGGCTTCGGAATCCAATGGCGACATGGTCGTGGCGCGCCGCAGGCCTTCAAAAGTGTTGCCGATGCCCGCGCCGCCGGCGATCTCCAGCGTGCCCGCACTGGCATCCCAGCAAAAACACTGCAAGGCCGGGTCCGCGGCCAGCCCGGCTTGCAACCGTTCAATCCAGGCAGCCATGGCCGCGGGTACTATCAGCCGCACCGCCGGCATGTCGGCATCCGGATGTCGCTGGCGGCACTGTGCGGCCCACGTCCAGGCCTGGGCGACCACGGCGGCCGGCGGGGCGCAGGTTCTCATGGATGCGCCTTCGTCGTCCACGGCCACACACGGCAAAATGCCCTGTTGACGCTCGAGTAGCAGCCGTTGCACCGGGCTGCGCTCCGGTGCCGGGCCGGTCAGGGGCGACAGCCGCCAGCCGTGCCAATCGCGTTCGGCCGCCGAGCCGACGGCCTGCCGAAACTCAAGCCGGCGACGGGGCTCCGCCGCCGCGGCGTCGGCCGCCACCAGTTCCACCCGTTCCGGGCGGGACTGGCCCATGCGCAACGCCTCGATCTCCAGCCGTCCCGGGCTGCTCGCGGCCGCGCCGGTGATACGACGGACCCAATTGCACTCCTGGTTCCAGACGTGGCACACCACACGACTGGCGTCCGGATGCAGCGAGAAGCCGCTGTGTTCACCGCCCCAGCGGGCGATGAATTGGCCGCGCTCACGGATCAGCACTTGGTCGTGCGCGCTGAAAAAATCACGCAGCCGCAGCGCCGTCTGCACCGGATCATGCTCCAGCCGGCGGGGGGCACGGTCGCGGCCGGTTCTCAGTGGGCCACCCATCCCCGCAGAGTAGCGCAGCCGCCCGGGCATGGCGCCCAGTCCCCCCCGTCCGGGTGGAGGCCGCAAACTGCTAAAATGACGGCAGAAGCACCATGGCCACGCATCTTGAGCCAATCGCCGCCGCCGCCGCACCTGCCGACGAACACGAGCTGGTGCGCCGCGCCCAGGCAGGCGATTTGAGTGCCTTTGAGGTGATCGTACAGCGGTACGAACATCGCATCTACCGCCTGGTGCTCCGCATGATGGGCAACTCGGCGGACACCGAAGATGTGTTGCAGGAGACCTTCCTCAAGGTCTTCTCCAAGCTCAAGCAATTCCAGGAGCAGTCGCGGCTCTACACCTGGATGGTGCGCATTGCCGTCAATGAAGCCCTGATGAAGCTGCGCAAGCGCCGCGGCAATGTCATCTCGCTCGATGCCGAGGTGGCCTCCGAAGAGGGGCCGATGGTGCGCGAGATCGAGGATACCCGCCCCAATCCGGAAGCCCAGTTGCAGACCACCGAACTGGGTGATCTGCTCCAGTCCAGCCTGGAGGCCCTGCCGCTCGGCTACCGCATGGTGTTTCAGCTGCGCGACATCGAAGAACTGTCCACCGCCGAAACCGCCGAGGCGCTGGGCCTTAGTGAGGCGGCGGTCAAGTCGCGGCTTTTGCGCGCCCGCCTGCAGTTGCACAAGCGGCTGGGCCGCCATCTCAGGATGGAAGGAGCGTGACCGTGGATTGTCGAGAACTGATGGACCATCTGGACGCCGTGCTGGAAGGTGAACGGTCTCTGGATCCTGCGCTGCTGCAACACCTCGCCGCATGTCTTGGTTGCCGGCAACTGGTCGCTACCTGCCGCCAGACGATCCTTGTCTACCGTTCCCAACCGGCGCCTCCCATCCCCGCCGCCCTGCACCGCAAGGTGATGAAAAAAGTAAATGGTACTTCCGCCCAACCTGGCGGCACCCCAACGCATCCAAGAAGCTGAGGAATTTGCGTCATGGGCCTTTCCATTTTGGGTTGTCCTCACGATCACCTGAGCTTTCCCATGGTGACGCGTGAGCCTCAGGCTCCGCCCTCGCCATCGAGCTCCTCGAGTGCACCTTGGGCTCACGTGACCTGCCTCGACTGCGGCCGTGAATTCTGGTACGACTGGGCGCACATGCGCCGCCTGCACGAGCGCGTCCGCCCTGTCTATTCGCCCCGCCGCGCCGCCTGAGCTTTAGCCGGCCTCGACCAGCCCGTAGCGGCGTTGCCAGCGCTGCTGTATTTCCGCCACCAGAGACCGCATGTCGGCGGCATTGGCGGCGTCCAGATATTCTCGGGCCTCGCGCCGCGCCAATTCCATCATTTCCAGATCACGTACCGGATGGGCCACATGAAAGGCGGGCAGTCCGCTCTGTCGCGTGCCGAACATCTCGCCCGGCCCGCGCAGTTTCAGATCGAGGTCAGCCAAGACAAACCCGTCGCGGGTCTCGGCCAGCGCCTGCAGTCTTCTCTGTGCCGCCTCGCCCAACCGGGCGCCGTGCAGCAGGAAGCAGTAGGAAGGCTCGGGCGCGCGGGTGGCCCGCGGTTGCGGACGCCCAATCCGGCCACGCAATTGATGGAGCTGAGCCATACCGAACCGGTCGGCGTGTTCAATCACCATCAAGGTGGCGTTGGGGACATCCACGCCCACCTCAATCACTGTGGTGGCTACCAGTGCCTGCAAGTCACCCCGGCGGAAGGCTTGCATGATGGAGTTTTTCTCTTCCGACGGCAACCGCCCGTGGAGAAGTCCCAGACGCAGGCTGGGGAACTGATGCCGCAGACGCTCAAACATCACCTGCGCGGGCTTCAGGTCAACTTTGTCTGATTCCTCGATCAATGGATATACGAAGTAAGCTTGCCGCCCGGTAGCCAGTTTGCGGCTGACAAACTCATAGACCTCCGCGGCACGGCTGTCGGCGACAACCCGTGTATGGATGGGCAGCGCGCCAGGTGGTGACTGCCGCAAATAGCTGACCTCCAGATCCCCATAAAAGGTAAGAGCCAGCGAGCGGGGAATGGGTGTGGCCGTCATCACCAGTACGTGCGCTGCGCGCTCCTGGCCGGAGCGGTCCTTATGCATCAATTGGAATCGCTGCATCACCCCGAAACGGTGTTGCTCATCCACGATGACCAGGCCCAGGCCGTCCAGCTTTTGGCGCGCCTCGAGCAGCGCCTGGGTGCCGATGGCCAACTGTGGCTCCACCATGGCGCGGCGCTTACCGCCGGTCACCAGTGCCACCCGATAGTCCGCAAGCCGCTCGCGGGCATACAGGTAGTGCTGCTCGGCGAGAATCTGGGTGGGGGCCATGAGCGCCACTTGATGGCCGTTTTCCATGGCCACCACGGCTGCCTGCAGGGCCACGATAGTTTTGCCGCTGCCCACATCGCCTTGCAGCAGCCGGCGCATGGGATGGCCCGAGCACATATCCCCGACGATGTCGCGCAAGGCGTTCTTCTGGTCCACTGTGGGATGAAAGGGCAAGAGAGTTTTAAGGCGCTCGCGGATGGCTGGACGCACGGCCATCTCCACTCCGCTCTGTCGCCGCAGCCGGCGTTGTTTCATTTCAAGGCCGGCTTGCAGAAAAAACAGCTCCTCAAAAATCAGCCGGCGGTGCCCCGCCGTACGCGCATCTTCCAGCTCCCCGAGCGGGGTATCCGGGGAGGGGAAGTGCACCTGCTCCAGGGCGGTGCGCCGGTCGGGCAATCCTATCCGTTGGCGAAGTTCGGCGGGAAGGGCATCCGGCAACGGCTCCGGCAGCGCCGCCAGCGCGCTATGGACGAGCCGGCGCAGGCGGGCCGCGCCCAGCGCGCCAATGGCCTCATACACCGGCACTATGCGGCCCAGTTTGAGCGAGGCGACGGAGTCGTGGCCGTCGCGCAATTTCTCTATTTCCGGTTGCCGCATCAGCAGGCGTCCGCGTTCGTGGGACAGTTTTCCGTACAGTGCCACCATCTGGCCGGATTCAAACTGGTCGCGCAGAAAGCCTGCGTGGTACCAGGCGCAGCGCATCATGCCGCTGCCGTCGCCGACCAGCATCTCCATGGTGACCACGCCCCGCTGCGTCCTGCCCATGGCTACGGTGTGCACCTGGGCCACAATGGTGGCCGGTTCACCCTCCACCAATTCGCGTATGGACTGCCGCCGGCTGCGGTCTTCGTAACGGAAGGGAAGGGTGGTAATCAGATCCTCGACCGTAAAGATGCCCCGCTGGTTGAGAACCCGCGCCCAGGTAGGCCCCACGCCCTTGACGTACTGCACCTCCGTTCCGAGGCTCAGGCGGGAAGATTGCGGAACGTCGCCGGGCAGCATGGCCTCTATAATGACAGGTGGTGTGCAACTCCCGATGGCGGCTCCCAGCCTTGCTGTGTGCCCTACTGGCACAGGCGGCAATGGCGGGCGCGACAGGCGTCCCCGCGCCGCCTTCCCGCCCGGCGCGGACGCCGGTGGAACTGCGTCAGGCCCTGGCTGCCGCCCGGCATGGCCATCTCGACCGGGCGTTTTACCTGGCGAGCCGGGTCACCTCCCAGGCGCCTGACAACCGCGACTGGGTCACCATACGCGAGATTTTGCGCCAGCGCGCCGTCATGGCTCACCTACAGGCCGGCCGCAAGCTGGCCACCGAAGGCCATCACGACTCCGCCGCCGACGAGTTCCGTGCCGCCCTGGCGCTCGACCCGGCCAGCGAGGCGGCGCGCCAGAGCCTGGCGCAGCAGTTTCCCTCGGTGCCTCCACCTGTCCCCAGCGATACCCGCATGCGGGTCGAACGCGCCGCGCCGCCCATCCAGTTGGACGTCACGCCCGGGCGACATGCCTTCCACCTGCGCATGAGCGCGCCGCAGGCGGCCGCCGAAGTGGCCGCCGCTTATGGCTTGCGCGTCTACGTCGCCGACAACGTGCCCCGCACGGCAGTGTCGCTGGATGTGGATGATGCCACGTTTACCCAGGCGATGACAGCGCTACGAGACGTGAGCGCCCTCGATTACGTTCCTCTTGATTCCCATACCCTGTATTTCGGTACCCAACAGCAGTTAAAGGGGCGCCAACCTTTAGCCACCCGCACTTTTTACCTGCCTTGGGTGGCTGACACCATCACCCTCAACCAGATCACCACCACCATTCGCACCCTGCTCGGTGTTCCTCAGGCGACAGCGGAGTCGGGTACCAATGCCATCTCCGTTCGCGGGACGCCCGAACAGCTCGATGCGACCGAGGCCCTGCTGCTGCACCTGCGGGGCGCGCCCGGCGAGGTGATGCTCGAAGTTCGCATCCTGGACCTGAGCAGCACCACGGCCCGCGATCTCGGCCTCACTCTGCCCAACCAGTTCACCATGTTCTCCCTGGCCCCGCTGCTGGCGCAATTGAAGAACAGCGGCACCCTCTCGCAGGACATCCTCACCTTGTTTGAGCAGGGGGGCTTGAACGCGGTGCTCAATTCCGGGATGCTCTCCCCCTCGGCGCTGGCCAATGCCCAGTCATTGCTCTCCCCGCTGCTGCAGAACCCCTTCGTGGTATTTGGGGGCGGCGCAACGCTGATGGCGGTTTCCGTCCCCAACTTTGCCGCCAATCTGACGCAGACTCAGGGCCGGGTCTCGACCATCGAGACGGCGCTCTTGCGCGCCCAGAGCGGCCAGGATGCCGATCTCAAAATTGGGCAGCGGTATCCGGTCATCAACGCTTCGTTTTCCCCCATCACGCTCAGCCCGGAGATCAGCAAAGTGCTGGGCAATGGCAGCTTCATTCAGCCGTTTCCTTCGTTCACCTTTGAGGATCTGGGTCTCGATGCGAAACTCACGCCCCATGTGTCCCTCGACGGCGAAGTGCGGCTGAAGCTTGATCTCACCATCTCCAGCCTCACCGGCGCATTCAGCAATAACATCCCCATCACCAGCCAGCGTCATTTGATTACCGAGGTCGGCCTGCGCGACGGTGAACCGGTGGTGGTGGCCGGCCTTCTGAACAAACAGGAGATGAGGAGCCTGTCGGGTCTTCCCGGTCTATCGCAGATTCCCGGCCTGGGTCGCCTCTTCTCCGCCGAGAACCTGCAAACGGAGCACGATCAACTGGTGCTGCTCATCACTCCGCACCTGGTGCAACTCCCTGCCCGCCGCTCCGCCGGCATCTGGCTACCCGCCAGCTTCGCCCCCATCGCCCCCTCCGGCAACTAGCGTTCTGGAACTGTCCCCTGTTCCCTTGTCTTCTCCACTTCTCCTCCCTTCATTACAAACTTCACGTCCTCCAGTAGGCGGATGTTCTGCAACGGGTCGCCGGCCACGCCCACAATGTCGGCATACTTGCCCACTTCGAGCGTGCCGATGTTTTTGTCATCGCGCAGCAGCTCGCTGGCGTTGATCGTGCCTGCCTGGATGGCCGCCAGCGGCGACATGCCGTAGTGGACCATCCAGTAGAACTCCTGCGCCTGGGTGCCGTGGGGAAAGGGGCCGACGTCGGTGCCCATGGCGATGGGCACGCCCGCCGCCAACTGCTTGCGGAACTCGCTGGCCTTGTACGCGATGGTGCGGCTGGTGCCTCCCGGTCCGCCCATGGCTTTGCTGTTGAAGGCGATGTACACGCTGAAGGTGGGTACGGCAAAGATGCGCTTGGCGACCATGATCTTCATGGTCTCGGGTGAGAGTTGGGTGGCGTGGTCAATGGAGGCGACCCCGGCCTGGGCGGCGTACAGTGTGCCCGGCTCGCCGGCGTCGTGCACGCCGATGAACGTCCCCAGTCGGTCGGCTTCGGCGACCGCGGCGGCCAACTCCGGTTCGGTGAATTGGTACTGGACCGTGAATTGGTTGTTGACCCAGCGTTCACTGCCGGTTTCGTAAATCTTGATGAACGTGGCGCCCAGGTGAAACTGACGTCGCATGGTTTCCACCAGTTGGGTCACCCCGGTCACCATGTCGGCATTGTCGGGGATGGGGATGGCGATGTTGTACCCGTGCGCCGACTCGTGGCCGCCCACGATCGAAATCGCGTTGCCGGAGATCCACATCCGCGGACCTGGAATCTCGCCGCGGTTGATCGCCTGCCGCACCGCCGCGTCGGCATTCCCCGCGCCCTCGGTGCCCATGTCGCGCTCGGCGGTAAAGCCGGCCATCAGATCCGCCCGCGCCGCCAGCGTGGCGAAGATCGTGCGCTCCGGTACATCCTCACGCACCGTCTGCCCCGCCTCGTCCACCGGCTGACCTGGCTGGGGAGCATGCAGAAACAGATGCACATGACAGTCAATCAGCCCCGGCAACAGGGTCAGATCGCCCAGTTCGAGTGTCTTTGTGCCGGTTGGCGCGGTCAGATTGGCGCCGATGGCCGCAATGCGCCCATGCTCCACCAGAACCATGCCCGGCCGGGTATAGGTGCCGGTGCGCACGTCGAGTACCGCCGCCGCCTTGAGCAGCACCGGCGCCGTGGCGGCGCGCACACCACCGTCCACCTGCGCCGGGGCCATCGCCGCTCCGCCCAGTGCCATCGCCATCGCTGCCGCGGCAGCCATCCAACTCTTTCGCATATCTCCTCCTCGTTCCGGCTAGTGATAAATGCCGATGTCCGGCCAGCAAATCAGTCCCGCCTCTGGCCCGGTTAGCGGATCCAATCCCCCACGTCCTCCCCGGCCCGCGCCGGCGGCTGCCGGAGAGGGGGCAAACTTGGGATCGAGTGTTTGCGCGATTTCGTCACGCGCTGCCTGCAAATGTGCCCGGGTCGCGGCATCCGTGGCGTGGGGCAAAGCAGCGCGGAGTTCTCCGGCAAGAGTGGCCAACTGCGCCCGCAACTGGGCGCGCGGTTCCGCCATGGCGTCGCCGGTCTCTTCCAGTTTGGTGCGCACTACGCCGAGGTAGGCGTCCTGTAGATTCCGGCGGTAGGCATCAATCGAAACTTGTGGCTGCGCCAGTTCGCTCCAGATACCGCGGCGGACATCGGTGAGAAAGTCTGCCGGCGCGTACGCTGCCACGCCGTCCTCGGCGGACAGTTGCTCCATTCGTTCCAGGCGCTGGTTCTGCATCAGAATGGAAAGAATACGCAGTTGGCTGGTGCGGATCTGCGCCATGGCGCCATCAGGTTCGAAGATGCGCGTGATCTTCGGCTGGATCAGAAAGTGCGGGGTGGCGAAGGCATTCTGGTTGAGGAAGGCTACGGCCGCCGCCTGCCGCGCCCGGGGTTCAGGCGTGAATTGCGCCCCCGTCTGGTCGCTGTGTTTGTCCTGCGAGTCCACCCCGCCGACAATGACCGCCACATGGCCCATTTCGGTGGTCCACTGTCCCAGAATCTGGGCATACACCTCGGTCATGCGGTCATAGGGCTGGCCCGACTTGGATGTGGTCGCGGGCACCAGCATGGCCATCACTCGCTGCAGGTTCCGCACCCCCATGCCGGTGGCGTAGATGGCATCGGCATCTCCCACCGCTTCCGTATTGGCCCCCGGGTCGGCGCCATCGGCGTGATCGGTGTTAAACCGCAGCCAGGGAGTCTGGTTCTGTTCCCGTGACCACGAATCGAGAGTTGGCTTCTCCTCATCCGGCGTGGTGGCTCCGGGAATGGGTGCATAGCCCCAATGCACCGCCCATTTGTCGTACGGACCGATCTTGGGAATCAGGTCCTCGGGCGGAACGTGGTCTTCCGGCTGCGCCACGTAATCAAAACGGGCGTAGTCCATCAGGGTTGCCACGTCGCCCATGGTCGCCAGCCACTTGGGGTCTCTAAGGTCCTTGACCGGATACTCCGAACTCGACTTCATGTTGTGCTGGAACCCGAGCGTGTGGCCAACCTCGTGCGCCACCACGTACTCCAGCAGTCGCCCGCTCAGCTCATCCGGCAACGGCAGGGTGGCCGCGCGCGGATCGAGCGGCCCCACCTGGGTGAAGTACCAATCATTCACCAGGTTCAATACGTTCTGATAAATCTGCACCTGGGCGTTGAGGATCTCGCCCGTGCGCGGGTCGTGTATGTTGGGTCCGACCGAGTTCTCGATCGTGGACGGCAGCCAGCGGATCATGGAGTTCCGCATATCCTGCGGGCTCCAGGTGGGATCCTCCGCCGGTGTGGGCGCATCCTTGGCGATGATGGCGTGCTTGAAGCCGGCGCTTTCAAAAGCCGGCTGCCAGTCCTCAATCCCCTTGCGGACCCACTTCCGCCATTGCACCGGCGTCGCCGGGTCAATGTAATAGACGATGGGTTTCACCGGTTCCGACAGCGCCGCGCCGGGATCCTTCTTTACCAGCCGCCAACGGGTGATGTAGGTGCGCAAGGGCGCCTTGGGCTCGTCGCGGCCGAAATCCTGTTGCGTGAGGTTGAAGTACCCCACCCGGTCGTCAAATAGACGCGGCGTCATTTTGTCGTCCGGCAGCTTGATCATGCTGAAATGCATGCGCACCGTCTGGCTCGGCGGTGCGGTGCGCGCGCCACGTCCTCCACGTCCGCCGGTGTTCTCCCCGGGGGCGGGCAGGGGCGTGGTATAGGTCTGGGTCGCCTCGACTTCGATGTTCTCCGGGAAGGCACGAGCGCTGTCAAAGAAAGAGCGTGAAGCATCAAAGCCGCGCGCCTGCAGGCGCTGCCGCGGGCTGAACTCCGGCACTTCGGTGTCATACAGCCGCGTCACGTCAATGACCGCCTCGTGCTGCGGCCCCCAGGCCGCCACCGGGAAGGCCATTACGATGTTGCTATTGTTCGAGGCGGCTACGGCCCGGGCCACCGGCAGCGCCGGATCCGCCACCATGCGGTAGTCCACTTCGCGCAGGAGTATGGTGTCGTCGTGTTGCTCCCAGCGCACCACATGATCGCCCACCTGGTCGCCCCCATATCCATCTCCAAACGGAGTGCGGGCGATCAGGCTGGTCCACAGAAAATCTTTGTCGAGCTGGTCACCCGGGATGGCGAAAAACAGGTGTTCGGCGTCGGTGGCCTTGTCCTTTTGCGTGTAGACGGTGAAAATGCCGGCCTGCTTCTGCGCGGTGCTGGTGATCACCTGGTCAAACGGTTTGGGAGCGTGGCTGGCACTTTCTCCGCTCTCTCCTCGGCCGCCACGGCCCCCCTGCGCCGACAGGGAAACACAAGCTGCGATCAGGCAAACCGCCAGAGTTGCCGCACAAGGGATGCGCCTCATAATAAAGTGCCTCCGGGAGATTCGGCCTGAGTCTAACACACCGAAACTCAGTACGTGAGACGATGGGCGAAATGCTTTCCAACTTCTGTGATCGCTTCCGGCCGCTGGCCCTAACCCTGCTCCGACTCGCCGTCGGCGTGGTCTTTCTGTATCACGGTTCGGTCAAGGTTTCGGCGTTGGGCAAATGGTCGGGCAACTTTGTCCACATGGGCTTTCCCGGATGGGTGGCTTACCTCATTGGGCCGCTGGAGCTGATCGGGGGCGCGCTGCTGGTGCTGGGGCTGCTGACCCGCCTGGTGGGTCTTGTACTGGCGGGCGACATGCTGGTGGCGCTGCTCAAAGTGGGACTGCCCGGCGGCGGGATCACCCAGGTGGGCCGCTACGAGCTGGTGATGCTGCTCTCCGCCGCCAGCTTCGCCCTGTTTGCCTACGGCAGCGGTCCGGTCGCTCTGGACCGGATACTCTTCGGCCGAGGCCGCGCGAGCTCCGCCCGGCGACGCGGCACGGGTGCCTGAGTCTAGGCTGCGTCCCAACCGCGCCAGCGGTACAGAGCCACCGCAGCCAGCCAGCTCACAATAAACAGCGCGATGATGCTGTAGCCCAGGGCGGCCCAATGATGGTTCAGCCAACTGGCGCCACCGGCCAGGCCCAGCAGTTCGATCCCGCCCACTAAAAGGGCCATGCCTGCCGACAATCCGGTCACGGTCAGGTTGTAGAACAGCCGGCGAATGGGCTTGGCGAAGGCCCAGCCGTATACGCCCACCATGAGCACGCTGTCGGCGGTATCCACCAGGGCCATGCCGGCGGCAAACAGGGCAGGGAAGACCAGTACCGTGGTGAACGCCAGCCCGTGCGCCGCTTCGACCGCCGCGATGGCCAGCAACCCGACTTCGGTTGCCGTGTCAAAGCCCAGACCAAACAGAAACCCGAGAGGATACATGTGCCAACTGGACTGCATACGGGCAAAAAGCGGCCGATAGATCCGGGCCAGCAGCCCACCTCCCGAGGTCAGTTCAGTATCGGTGACCAGCATGTTCTGGCCGTGTCGCGCTTGCCGGAAGCGACGGCGCAAGGAATGCCATAGCGACAGATTGGCGAGTCCAATACCCAATAAAAAAAGACCGGAGAGGCAAGTGCCGAGCACGCCGCCCACCACGCCCCATTCCCCCATGGCTCCCCAGCGCAGCGCGGCGCCGGCCAGCAACGCGGCCCCGAGCACCACCACCGTCGAATGCCCCAGAGAAAACCAAAGCCCGGTGGTGACAGGCTTCTGTTCCGCCAGCATCAGCTTGCGGGTGACGTTGTCAATGGCTGCGATGTGATCGGCATCCACCGCATGACGCAGGCCGAGACTATAAGCGACCAGGGCGATGCCCAGCAGCGCCGCCTCATGCCGCAGCGCCCATGCCGCCCAGAGCCACGCCCCGGCATTGGCCGCGACCAGGCCGGCGGCGAGCCACCCCAGCCGCCGCTTCACGCCGCCACCGCATGCTGCAGCTCCGCCATTCCCAGGCCGCTGCGCGCCGAAACCAAGCGCACCGGCATCCCCGGCCGCACCGCCTCGATGTTGTGCCGCAGCAAGTCCAGGTCGCAACCGGCGGCTTCCGCCAGGTCACATTTGGTGATCACCGCCAGGTCTGCCGTATTGAAAATTGTTGGGTACTTGAGCGGCTTGTCCTCGCCTTCCGTCACCGCCGCCAGCACCAGCCGCACATCCTCTCCCAAATCGTAGGCGGATGGGCAGACAAGATTGCCGACATTCTCGATCAACAGCAGGTCGAGTTCGGCCAGTTCCCATCCCTCCAGGGCTTGCTCGATCATGCGCGCCTCGAGATGGCAAACCGTGCCGGTGGTGATCTGCCGTGTCGGAGCGCCGCTCGCTGCCAACCGCCGCGCATCGTTGTCGGTGGCCAGGTCGCCCACCAGGGCCGCCACCCGCAGTTGCTGGGTCAGGTTCTGCAGCAGCGCCGCCAGCAGCGTTGTTTTGCCCGCGCCCGGGCTCGACACCACACTCACCACCCGAACCCCGGCGGTGCGAAAGCGCTGCCGCAGGGCACGCGCCCGCAGGTCGTTATCCTTGAGCAGATTGCGGCGCACCTCAACCAGTCGCGGCTCGGTCCCGGTCATGGGTCCACCTCCAGCGCGGTGATTTGCAGCCCGCTTCCTCCGGTGTGTGTCGCAGCCAGCCGGGAACCTTCCAACTCCGTGCCCTGGCAGGCCATTTCGTAGGCGAAGCGCAGGGCATCCTCGTGCACCCCGGAGAGCTCGCCCATCTCCAGGTACACAGCGCGCACGCGCAGGCCGCCGCGCGCGGCGCACTCGGCTTCGACTCCCTCCACCAGGCTCATTGCCAGCGACAGCTCGTGCATCGCGCTACATGGAGTACATTTTCAACTCGCGCTTCATATCGGGGTACAGGGAATAGGCGGCATAGGCCGCAAGTCCCGCCAGGGCCGTCCACAGCAGTGTGCGTTTCATACGCTCGTCACCTCCATTGCCAGTTCAGCAATCAGTTCCCGCGTCATCCGCAGTGCTTCCGGCAGCGCTGCCGCGATCGGCGGGCTCAATCCCTCACGATCAAACTCCGGCTCCACGGTCAGCGGCTCGCAGCCAATGAGATGCATGGGCGGCAGAGTCAGCCCCATCTCCCGCGCGAAGGCCCGTGCACTTTCTACTGTTGCGGTGTGGCCATCGGGCGAAGCAGCGATGTCGGATGCCGGGTCCAATTCGATGTGATACAGCGTTCCCGGCTGTCGTCCGCGCTGCACGGCGTCCAAAATCACCACCGCCGACCATCCCTGGTCCAGGGCGAAGGCCAGGTCCAGACAGCGAATGCCGAAGTCGCGAACTTCGACCCCTTCCGCCCAGGCCTCGGCGGCCAAGCCCCGCGCCGCTTCCACGCCGAAGGCGTCATCACCCAGGAAAATGTTCCCGATGCCGGCGATCAGAAAGCGCTTCACAGCGGTTCCACCTCGCTGAGCGCAAAGAAGAACCGATGCCCGGTCTGCCGCGCCTCGCCCAGGTCGGCGCCGGGGTCATCCTCCACCACCACGGCCAGCTGCACCTCGCCCGCCGCCTCCTGCTCGACTGCCTGAATCCGCGCCGCCTTGCCGTCGAGCACGCGGTTAAACAGGTCGCCGCCGGGACGCGGGTGCAACCGCACCCGATCACCGGCGCGGAGCCATTGCCCCCGGCACTCGATGGAGGTCGGCGGTTCGGCGTACGGATCCCAGGCCCGTCCTCCGTGCAGGTCCGGCGTGGGCCCATCCAGGCAGCGATCCAGAATGGCCCGCCCCAGACCACCGGCGGTCCGAATCTCCGCCTGCTCGGCCGCGCTGAGAGTCATCACCCGTAAAGTAAGCAGCTCATCCATTTCGGTGGCGTCACAAAAATCTCCCCGGCTCTGTGCCGCCACCTGCGCGTGGTCCTCGAGAATGATGGGTGCGCCCAGCATCAGGTCGCGATCCTCGGGCCGCCCCGCCAGGATGGGATAGAGACCGTCACATTGGCAGGCGGCCGCATCGGCCGCGTACACAGGGCCTGGGTCCAGCGCCGAAACAAATCTGCCGCGTTCCAGCCCGCAGCGCATCTGGGCCGACGCCAGCAACGCCTGTGGCGCCGCGTCCGGCGTAGTGTTGGCTCCCGTGGCGGCCAGCCGCCACAAGTCCGGGCTGAGCCGGCTGAGCGACACCTCCAATGCCCCGTGCACGCCGTCGCGCTGCCAGTGTCGCTCGCCGGGTATTTCGGCCTCGATCCAGGCCACAGCGTCATTCTGCAACCAGACCAGGCGCACCGCCCCCTGCGGCTGTTCGGGGCTCTCGATTAGAACCTCCAGCCGCGCCGCACAGCGCTCGCCGATGGATGCAGCCGGATACAGGGTGCCGAAGCACCAGGCGCGTTGATTCTTCAGTGCGCTTGCTCGATAGGGATACAGCAGATGCCCTTCGTGCAGCACCGTGGTGGCCAGCGGTTCAAACCTCTCCCAATTCATGCCACCTCAATTCGTGCCGCCTCCGGCGCCAGCAGAGCCTCGATGGTCCGATCCCAACTGGGGTGGCCGCCGGCAGCGCGGTAGGTCATCAACCGGGCGAACAGCTCCGGGGCCAGCCCCAACCACCGCCGTTCCGGCCATACCGCGGCCAGTGCGCCACGCCAGGCGGCCACCGGCATGCGGTATCGCGCCTCGATCTCCCAGGGAATGGGCGCGGCCTGCACGCCCTCCGCGCCGCGCAACAGCGCCACGCCGCTGAACAGCAGCCGGATCGGCACGTGCCCGCCGGTCAGTGACTCGCAGTACTGCGTGCCGGCCAGGGCGGCATCCTGACTGCAGGCCAGCAGCACTTCGCCCACCGTGGTGCCGGTAAAGCGGGGCACCATGGCGGTGACTTGCTGCCACAAGAACGGCCGCAAGGTGTCGCTCCAACGTTCCGGGGACCCGAACAATCCCTGCAACCCGGACGCCTCGGCGGCGCCATAGCCGCGCAACGCCGGTTCGATCTGCACCTCGCAACGCAACCAGATGGCCTCCACCGCCTCGGGCGTGCCATTCACCACCCGCAACCGCATGCGCAACGTCGGCGTCAGTGCCCGCGGCACCGGCTCGATGCCCTCGACAAAGAAGCGGAAGTCAGGCATCCGCTCTCCTGCGCCGCAGTGGCGCGCAAAAGTCCTGCACCTGCCGACGCACCTCCGGGCCCCCCGAAAGCCCCTGCCAGTGGCGGCGCACCAGCCCCGCCAGCCGATAGGCCTGATCGAGCGGTGTCACAAACATCTCTTCGGCGGCCTCCATGCGATTGATCACCAGGCACTCCAGGTCTGCCTGCATTTCCTGCAGCGCGGCGTGGGCGGCGGAGATCGCCATCCACGCCTCCGGCGCCACCACCGCTCGAGCCACACCTCCCGGACCGGGATAGCCTGCCGACACCACCCCATTGCTGTGGACGGTGATCATGGCCAGTTTCACCGGAATCTCCAGACTGGCCCACTCCCGGTCGGTCAAGCGGTCAGCGAGCGCGCGCGCATCGCGGGGCAGCCGCCGGCGCTCCTGACCGGGGCGGTCAAACAGCAGGGCGCAGGCGGTGCAACTGCAGGCCAGCCCGCCGGTCCCGACCTCCAGCACGTGTTCATGCGGCTCGCCCAACGGCTCGCTGCAAAACTCGCATTCGCTGTGCGGTGCCTGCCGTGCCTTTCCGTCCACGGTCAGACGCCGCAGCGCCCTGATGCTGGTCGCCTGCATGGGCATCCCCGCTTCCGCCTTAGGCCGGCGGCAGGTGTGGCATGCGGCGGTCCACCGCATCGTGCAGGGTGGGGTTGATGGAGGTGGCGCTGCGTGCCTGCCGTGTCCATCCGACCCGGCCCTTCTCGGTCGCATGCAGCGCCCACTCTTCGCCCTTGTTCGTTCCCGGCGTGTGGGAGGGCGTCTCCGGGTGCACATAGGGCCGGCCCACCCGAATGCCCTGGCGGTTGGCCACCGGCCGCAACTTCGCCGCCCGCTTGTCCAGGCTGCGTTGCTGCCACTCGAGCACCTTGCGGTCCAGATGTTCCCGCGTCTCATCATCCTGCAGTGGATTCAGCCATGACATGGTGTCGTCCTCCCGTCAACGCCTCGATCGGCACAAAGCCGCCCTCTCCCGCCGCTCGCGCCCGCGGTTGAGGCAGTTGCAGATCATGCAGTTCCGCCAGCCCGCGCACTTCCTCGTCCCGCTCCCAAGCCGCCCACAGCGCCTCGGGCCGGGGCGCCTCCGCGGCCGCCGCCAGCAGGCGCCGCAGCCCGCGGGCGTGCAGCGCCAGAATGCGCTGCATCAACTCGATCATGTCGCCGCGCAGTTCCGGGTCGGCGATCGCCTCGCAGCGCGCAATCAGCGCCTCCAGCCGTTCGGCGTCGCTCACGGATGGACCCCGAACATGGGCGAATGCCGCACCTCCACCGTCCGTCCGTTGCCCACGTACATATGCACCCCGCACGGCAGGCAGGGATCGAAGCTGCGCACCGCCCGCATGATGTCCACCCCTTTGAACTTCGACGGCCCGTTCTCCTCGAAGATTGGCGTGTTCTGCACCGCGTCCTCGTAGGGACCGGGCGTGCCCAGGCTGTCGCGCGGGCTGGCGTTCCAGGGCGTGGGCGGGTAGGGATGGTAATTGGCGATCTTGCCCTTGCGAATCACCACGTGGTGGCTCAGCACCCCGCGCACGGCCTCGTGGAAGCCGCAGCCGATGGCCTCGTCGGGAACCTCGAAGGGCGACCAGGTGCGATTGTCGCCGCCCAGCAGCGTGGCCATCGCCTGCTCGTAGAAATAGAGGGCCATGCCCGCCGCATACGCCTGGAAGTAGGTGCGCGCCCGGTCGCGTTCGATGGCGTTCGACCACTGCGGCGGCCGCCACTCGAAGCTCACCGCCGGCAGGTCGGAGGTTTTGGGCATCTGGATCTGAATGCCGCCGCCGGTCGCCTTGACGTAAGGCGTGTGCACCAGCCCCTGCAGCGCGGTGGACCACAGCCGCGCGATCGGGCCGCCGCCGGTGTCGAGCGCCAGATGCTCGCCGGTCTGCTTGTCGTACCAGCGCGGCGACATGACCCAGGTGTAGTTGCCGTCGAAGTTCCGCTTCTGCGGACGCGGCGTGGTGGTCTGGTTCCACGGGTGCCGCTGGTCCACCGGGTTGCCCAGCGGATC